>Ga0116228_10005736_pt1 | contig 11076 bp, 5 predicted proteins | sample S1TSphfallax_2_FD_89694 | JGI IMG/M metagenome (GOLD analysis project Ga0116228, IMG submission 89694) | Host-associated microbial communities from peat moss isolated from Minnesota, USA - S1T2_Fc - Sphagnum fallax MG | ecosystem: Host-associated > Plants > Peat moss > Unclassified | place: USA... | reverse complement strand
GGAGCCGATCGACCCGGTATCCGTCGTGCCGATGCTCGGTGTGTTGAGTTGCGATCCGGCGACCGCGCCGGTCGACGCCGACGAGTTGGGGACGAAGATGCGCGACACGTCGAGTGCGTCTTTGCGGTATGGTCCGTCGTTTTGCACGTACACGCGGTACGTGCGGTTCTGGTAGGTGAAATTGTCGACATAGTTGCTGCCGAGGGCCGTCGAGATGTCGTCGAAGACATCCGTTAGCGACGCACCCAATTGCGCGACCTGCGTGCGATCGACGACGGCATCGATCTGCGGACCGTTGGCGCGGAACGTGGTATACACGCGAGAGAGGCTCGGATCGCGGTTCGCGGCGCCGATGAGCTGTGCGCTGGCGGCACCAAGATCGGAGAGCGGACCCGTACCGTAATCCTCGAGCTCGAAGTCGAATCCGCCCACCACACCGAGGCTCGGAATCGATGGCGGATTGATCAGGATGACTTGTGCCTGCGGGATGCGCACGGCCGCTGGCTGAAGCGCGTCGATGACGCCTTGCGCCGAGTTGGCAAACCCCTTGCGCTCGTCCCATGGCTTGAGCGTGATGAAGATCAGCCCCTGATTGGTCGCTGCTCCGCTGAACGACAACCCGCCAATCGCGAAGACGTGCGCGACGTTCGGGTTCGCAAGAGCGGCGTTCTCGATCTGCTCGAGGACAGACTGCGTCACGTTGAGGGACGCGCCGTCCGGCGCTTGCACCGTTCCGATGAAGTCGCCTTGATCTTCGTCCGGGAGAAACCCCGTGGGTTCGATGGAGAACAGCACGCACGTCAGCACGAGCAACCCCGCCAGCACGCCCGCGACGACGTAGCGTACGCGCACGACCGGATGCAACAAGCGGCCGTACAGCTTCGTGAGCCTCTCCAAGCCGTCATTGAAGACGCGGAAGACCAGAAAGCGCGGCTCGACCTCCGCGCGCATGAGGAGTGACGCAAGCGCGGGCGTCAATGTCAGCGCAAGCACGAGCGACAGCGAGATCGAAAACGCGATCGTCAGAGCGAACTGCTTGTAAATTGCACCGGTCGTTCCCGGCATGAGCGAAACCGGAACGAAAACGGCGAGCAGCACCACGGACGTCGCAACGACGGCGCCGACGATCTCGCCGAGCCCCTGGAGCGTCGCTTCGCTTCGACTTCCACCAATGGAAGCGCGCAGCACACGCGCGATATTCTCGATCACGACGATCGCATCGTCGACGACGAGGCCCGTAGCCAACGTCAGCCCGAACAGCACCAGCGTGTTGATCGAGAATCCGAAGATCTTGACGAAGGCGAACGTACCGATCAGAGAGATTGGGATGGTAATGATCGGGATGAGCGTCGTGCGCCAATCCTGGAGAAACAGATAGATCGTTGCGACGACGAGAACGATCGCGATGAGGAGCGTGACGATCACCTCACGCAGGGAGGCGCTCACGAACAGGGTCGTGTCATACGGAATGCTGTAGTCGACGCCCTTCGGAAACAACGGGTTCAGGCGAGCGAGCGTCGCCCGAACCTCCTTCGCTACCGCGAGTGCGTTTGCGGAACTATTGAGCTGGATGCCGATGCCCAGCGCCGCATTACGATCGAAGCGCAGCGTCGACGAATAGTCTTGCGCGCCGAGTTCGACGCGAGCGACTTGCGAGAGGCGCACGAGCGAGCCGTCCGCGCCGTGTTTGACGATGATGTCGCCGAACGCTTTGGCATCGGCGAGCTGTCCGGGGACGTGGACGTTCACCGTGTCGGCCAATCCGGTCGGCGCCGGCTCCGCGCCGACAGACCCGGCCGGCACTTCGACGTTCTGGTTGGCAACGGCCGTGGTCACATCGCTCGCGCCGAGCCCGTAGTGCTGCATTTTCCGGGGATCGAGCCAGATTCGCATCGCGTAGCGTCGCTCGCCGAAGATGGTCGCCGAACTCACGCCGTCGATGCGCAGCAGCGGATCCTTGACGTTGCGGTCGAGGAAGTTGCTCAGGTCGAGCGGCGTGACGCTGCGATCTTTCGACGTGAACGCGATCGCCATAACGAAGGAACCGGACGATTTGGTGATTTGCACGCCCGTTTGCGTAACGGCCGCCGGCAACTGGCCCGACGCGTTCTGGACGCGGTTCTGAACGTCGACGGCCGCGGCGTCGACGTTGCGCGATGGATCGAAGGTGACCGTGATCGTCGAGACGCCGGCGTTGGACGAGGTCGACGACATGTATCGCAGGCCCTCGACCCCGTTGATCTGCTCTTCGAGCGGATTGGTCACCGCCGCTTCGACCGTCGCGGCGTCAGCTCCGATGTACGTGCTCGTGACGGTAACGGTCGGCGGTGCGATTTGCGGATACTGGGCAATCGGCAACGTGGGAATCGAGGCGGCGCCGGCGAGCAGGATGAGCGCGGCGACGACGCCTGAGAGGATCGGCCGCTCGACGAAGATGCGGAGAAACATCTTAGCGCCGTCCCACGTGGTCGGACGGCGCGCCGCCTTGAGCGACCGTGGCTCCGTCTTGCAAACCGCCGGGCTGCGACGTCACCACGGTCGTGCCGGGCGCGAGCCCTTCACCGGCGACCTCCGTGACCGAATCGGTCTGCAAGCCCACCTGCACGGGCACGCTCTTGGCTTTGCCGTCCGCGACCACGAAGATGCTTGGCTCACCTGAGCCGTTGGTGACGGCGGCGCTGGGCACGAGCAGCACCCCGGCGTGACGAGCGCGCTCGACGCGGACGTTTGCGAACATGCCCCCACGTAGCGCGAGATCCGGATTGCTCTGCAGGAGGCGCACGCGATAACTCAGCGTTCCCGACGTCGGCGTGGTGTTGATGTCGAAGATCCGGCCGTGAAACGTACGTCCCGGCAGACTCGGCGTCGTAAACGTCGCGGCTTTGCCGCGCATAACGGCCGGGAGGTCGATGTCGGGCACGTTCGCTACGACGTACACGCGCGAGACTTGGGCGATCGTGAGCACGCCCGAGCTCGCGCCGGCATACGCGCCGGCGTCGAGCAGCCGCTGCGTGATCTGACCGTCGAACGGGGCGACGATCGAGGACTGCGCGATTTGGGCCTGAAGCAGCTTCACGTTCGCGCGTGCCTCATCGAGACCGGCCGCATCTTGCGCGATCGTCGCCTGATCTTCGAGCCGCTGATTCCTATTGCTACGGGCTGTGCGCAGCGCCGCCTGCTCGGCCGTAACAGCTTGCAGATCGCTCCGCAGCGTTTCGCGCGACGCGACCGCCGTTGCCCGCGCCTGCTCGTACGTCTGGCGCGAAACGTATTGCTGACCGAGCAACTGCAGGTCGGCCCGCTCCGTGAGCTCGTCGTGAGCGAGCGCCGCGCGCGCCGAGCGAACGCTGTTGATCGCACTCTGCAGATTCTGGTTGGCAGACGCGACGGCAGAAGAATACTGCTGCGCCTGAATCGGCGCAGCGACGGTACTGTGAACCAGCTGCGCCGCATCGGCGCGCACCGCCGCCTCGTTCGCTTCGAGGGTCGCTTGAAGCTGCGAGGTGTCCAGAGATGCGAGCAACTGACCCCGATGGACGAAATCACCTTCGGTCACGTCGACGGCGGTGACCGTGCCGGCTTCGGCCGTGCTCAACGTCGTTTGATAAACGGGCGTGATCTCGGCGTCGAACGACACGAACGTCGCGATCGCGCCGCGGCTTATCTTCGCGGTGCTGACGCTGACGGGCGGCGGTCCGCTTGGCGGCGGGCCGCCATGCGCGCAACCCGACACGATCGTCGCCAAAAGGGCGAGGGCAGTCGAAAGATACGGATTGCGGATCGTCATTGCAGATTCGTCCCAAGGGCGTAGCGCAGATTATTCTCGGCAATGCGCAGGGTGTAGATGGCGTTCACGATATTGGTCGCGGCGGACGCAAGCGTCGCCTCGGCTTGGATCAGCGAAGGCAGCGTGCTCATGCCGACGCGATACTCACCCTGGGTGGAGCGCAGCGAGGTCACCGCGCTGTCGTAGGCGGCGCGCGTTTGATCGAGAACCGCGCGATCGCTTACGATCGAGATCAGCGCTTGACGAACATCCTGCGAGACGCTGATCCGCGTCGTCGTTGCGTTCGCGTTTGCAATAGCAACGGTCGCACGCGAAGACGCGACATTCGCACGGGTGATGCCCTGATCGTAGATCGGAATCGTGATGGTCAGACCGACCGTCCCGTCGTTGCGAATCGCGCCGCCGCCGATATTCGAGGACTCGAGACCTTTGGTGCCCGAGAACGAGATGCTCGGCGAAAGCCCGCGCCGCGCGCCGCGCAGCGACGCCTCATCCGCGGCAACGGTGAGCCGGGCTTCAGCGACGTCGGGCCGCTCCATGTATGCGGTGTCGAGCGCGTTGGCGAATGCCGGCAGCGGGTCCGCCGGCGTCGCCGTTTCGAGGCCTTGGGTATCGTCACGCGGTAGCACGTCGGTATCGGCGGGCAGACCCAAAGTCGTCGCGAATGCGACGCGGTCGTTCTGTAGGGTGCCCTGCGCGCTGACGAGCGTCGTGCGCGCGTTGGCGGTCGTCGCAAGCTGAGATGAGAGATCGGCTCCCGCGACGGTGCCCGCGCGAATTTGCGCGCGCACCAGATTTTCTGAGACGAGATTCTCGCGCAGCAATTCCGCATCGACCGCGACGGTACGTTCGTCGGCCAGCAACGTATAGTAGGCATCGGCGACGTTGAAGGCGACGGTCTGCGCATCGCGGCGGTAGGTGGCGAAGGCCGCGTCACGCGTCAGCCTGGCCGCGTCGATCTTGGCGCGGATCTGGCCGCCGTCGAAGATGAGCTGCGAGATGGAGAGCGAGCCGCTGTTGCTCTCGGCCGAAAAGAGCGCCGCGGAGGCGCCGGAGGAAGCCGTCGACGCGTTCGCCCCGCCGTCTTGCACATAGGAGTATTGGGGCGAGGCGCTGATGCTCACGTCCGGTGCGAGGCCGGTCCGAGCGAGTGCGACCGACGCATCTTCCAGCGCGACCTCACCGCGCGCGGCGTCGAGCGACGGCACGCGAGCGATTGCGATCGCGACCGCATCGGCGAGCGCGACGGTCGCTGGTACGCCGGCTACCCGGCGGGCTGTAAGAATCTGAGGCTGTGGCGAACCGTAGGCCGGATATGGCAACGCGAGCCCGCTCTCAACCGACGGCAACGCCGTGGAATCGGATGCTGCAGGGGCGGCCGTTGATGCCGTCTGGGGCGCGACCTCGGCGAGGTTCGTTCGCGGCACGGGACCAGTTGGCGGGGCCAGCGGAGTGACGATCGCCGCGAGGACGATGACCGCAATCATCGGGGCGTTACTCCGCGACGGGCTGCGCGTGTGCCGACGATGGTCCCTCAGGTCTCGAGCGCAGGCAATGCGAGGTGTTCATGAGCCGCAGTCTGGCGGATGATGCTGCGGTGCCGCCCGAGAAACGCTCCAGAATCACCCTGAACTTCTCCGGGCGGTGCCGGAGCAGGGCCGGTGCTACGGTCGTGCGAGGAGGCCCGAGCAAACCTCCGAAATCGCCGTGAATGCTTTGCGGCGCTGCCGGAGCATTCGCGCGCAGAATGGTGCCAATGAACCAGCAGAAACCTCGCGTTGCCGTGATCGACGACGAAGAGAGCGTCCGCAAGATGCTCGAGGTCGCCTTGGCCATCGAGGGCTTCGAGGTACGCGCCGCGGGCGACGGTGTCGAGGGTTTGTCGCTGGTGCGGTCGTGGCAGCCCGACTGCATCGTGCTCGACGTGATGCTTCCCAAAGTCGACGGCCTCACGCTCTTGCCGATGATTCGCCGGCTCACCGAAGTTCCGATCATCATGCTCACCGCCCGCGGCGAGGTGCGCGACCGTATCGATGGAATCCGCGCAGGCGCAGACGACTATCTGCCCAAGCCGTTCGACCTCGAGGAACTCGCGACGCGCCTGCACGCCGCGTTGCGCCGGCCTCGCCTCCGCGAAGTGAGCGTGCTCGCCTACGAAGATCTCGAACTGGATCTCGAAGCACGCACGGTGCGGCGCGGGACGCGGTTTATCAACCTTTCGACCCGCGAATTCGATCTATTGGCCGCCCTCGCGCGCCGGCCGCGCCGCGTCTTCACGCGTGATGAGCTCATCCACCTCGTCTGGGGTGACGATCGTGAGACGTCGACGCAGACGGTCGAAACGTACATCTCGTATTTGCGTGCGAAGATCGACGAAGGCACGCAGCGCGCGCTCATTCAAACCGTGCGCGGGGTGGGCTACGTGCTGCGGTGATCGCGCTACGTTCCCTCCGCTTGCGGCTAACGCTGCTCTATACGATCGCCGGACTCATCGTGCTCGTAACGCTCACGCTTATCGCGAGCGTCGTTATCTTCGCTTGCCTCACGCGACCGCTCGCACACGAGTTCGGTGCTGCCGTCGCCCATGCCGAAGCAACCATCGCAACGGCGTCTACGTCAGAAACGGCCGCGGCGATTGCGGCTCATTTGATCGCGGAGCCGGAGTTCAAAGAAATCGGCGTCGTTCCAGTTTCGCGCACTATGATGGCGTCGCCACGTCTGCCGTCGAGCAATATCGATGTCGGATCGCTCTTCGGCCTCGCTCCCGCATTCGTGCATGTTCGCGAAGCAGGCATTGTCTTGATCCCCGATCACCAAAAGGTCGATGCGATGTTTCAAGCGTTCTATGTAACGCTTGCGCTTTCGATTGCGCTTGCATTCGTGCTCGCCGTTGCCGGCGCACGTTTCGGAGCTCGCGCGACGCTGCTGCCGTTGACGACCGTGACGGCGGAACTCGAGCGCTTCGCGAGCGGAGATTTCTCGCCGCGCCCGCTGCACACCACCGATAGTGTCGAAGGGGGAGAGCTAACGTCGGCCTACAACGGGGCGGCGCAGCGGGTGGCCGATGCTTTCTTGGAACGTCGCCGCGTCGAAGAGCAGATCCGGCAATTCGTTGCCGAAGCCGGTCACGAATTGCGTACGCCGCTAACGGTCGTCGCAGGCTACGTCGACGTGCTGCGCCGCGGCGGCATCGCCGATCCGGAAATGGCACGGACGGTTTTCGCGTCGCTCACGATTGAGGTGAAGCGGATGCGCACGCTTGTCGAGCGCTTGATGACACTCGCTCGCCTAGATCGTCTCATCGAGACGCAACCCGAAGTCGTCGACGTTGGTGCCATCGTGCGTCAGGCCGTCGGCGCGCTCGCGGTAATCGCGCCAACGCCCATCACGGTCGATGCGGCCGATCACGTACTCGTCCTCGGGGAACCCGTCGACCTCTACGAAGCGGTCGCGAACCTCATCGAGAACGCTCTCAAATATGGCGCGCAAACGCCGGTGACCGTGACGGTCTCGACATCCGCCACATCGATCGTCGTTCGTGTGCGCGACGGTGGGCCCGGGATCGACGACGACGATCGCGCGCGGATCTTCGAGCGATTCTACCGCGGCGCCGACCGCGGCGAAATCCCGGGTTCGGGTCTCGGTCTAGCGATTGCGGAGAAGGCGGCGGCACGACTCGGCGGCACGATCGTACTCGAAGACGGGCGTGCCGGGAGAACGACGTTCGCGATCACGGTTCCGGTGTTGACAGGCTTGACGACGCGGATCCATGAGCCGTCCCACCGCACGTAGTTCAGAACGCGGTCATGCGCGTGGCGGCCGACAGCGCGAAGATTGTGAGCGCGCCCAATCCCAACCGTGCGCTCCGCGAAGAACCACGTCGGTCAGCAGCGGCGACGCCAGAAAATCCGCACGATTGCTAGTTGTTCGCCCGAAGCACGTCTCGTGCCGCGCGCATGACGGCCGTGTCCTCGCCGCCCGTGATTCGCTCGAGAAGGGAACGAAGGATCGGGATGTCCGTCCTTTGCTCGTCGGGACTGGGTGAGAACGACACGCGATCCGTGACGGCGCGCATCGCGTAGAGCAGCGAACCTTGGGCTCTCGCGATGCTCTCCGCGGCCTCGAGCTCTTCGCGCACGGTCGACCACGGGGCGCCGCTTGCTCGCAAGAGTGAAGCGCGTATCCGAACGAATTCTGGCTCCGAGAGACATCCGCCAATCTGCGACCGCAGGGCCGCGGCCGCCCCGATTCTTGTCAGTGCGCCGTCACGGTCGCCGTCTTCGAATTCGGCGAGCGCTAACCGCGCGAGGTACGTCGGCCTCCAACTCGTGGGAACGCTGGACGCCGCGCCGTCGAGCGCGCCTTGCATCAAACGAATGCCGGCGGTTCTCTCGCCGCTAGCGATCCTGGCCGAGCCCTCGATGATCGACCCAAGACCGGTCGACATCGCGAATTTGTTCGCCATGGCGACCGTACGGCATTCGCCTGCGGCTGCCATGGACGCGGCGTACTCCCCGATCGTCTCAAGAGCCGTTGCTAGGTGACCCAGCCCGATGCAGTGTGAAAACGGATGCGACAGCTGTGCTAAGAGCGACGTCAGGTCGTCGAGCGCACGGCGTCCTTCGGTGATGCGCCCCGTCATCATCAACGCCATCGCGCGCTGTCCGTGCCCGCAGACGCCCGAATCGTGACCCGTCCCAAATTTCGTCACGTGCGCGTGATGGCGAGCAGGATCGTAGATCTCTGCGGCGCGCGTAGCCGTCGAAATGACGCTTTCCAAATCGCCCACGAAGATCGATGCGGACCAGCGTGCATGCAACGCCTCGAGCATGAGATCGCTATCGCCGAGGCGTTCGGCAACGTCGATCATGCCGGCTGATCTCGTACGCGCTTCATCGTTCCGGCCGCTCATGAAGGCGAAGAAACATTGCCCCCACTGCGCGCCGAACGTCGCCGGGCTTTCGGGCAACGTCTCGGCGATCAGTACCGCGCGTTCGTACAATTCGCTCGCCGTCTTCGACGCGCCGCCTTCGAGGACAAAGTGTGCGATGCCCAAGCGGTTGAGAAGACCAAGCTCAGTCACGCCGCCGTCATCGGGAAAATAGTCCTTGAGCCGCAAGGCGCGGCGGAAGTGGATCGTGGCCTCGCGGTAGGCCGATCGAGCGATCGCACCATCGGCTGCGCGCATCCAGAAGTCGAGCGCAGCCACGCCTTCGTTGCCTTCTTCGAAGTGATGCGCGACGATTTCCGGAATCGTGGAGGCGATCGAGCCAAAGCGCGCGACGATCGTGCGGGCGACCCGTCGATGCAAATCTTGCCGGCGCGCACGTAGGAGGCCATTGTATGCAGCGTCCCGGACGAGTGCGTGTTTGAACGTATAGACCGTGCCGGTCGGAGCAATATTGCTCAGAATGAGGCCGCTCGCTTCCAGCCGATCGAGTGCGGCGCGAATCGCGGCAGGTTCGGCACCGCTGACGGCGACCAGCAGCTCTTCCGAGAAGTCGCGTCCGATCACCGCTCCAACGTGCGCGATTTCTCGAACCGGACCGAGCGCGTCGAGCCGAGCCGCGAGCGTGTCGCGGAGCGTCTCGGGAATCGCCGGCGCCGCACGCAGTTCGGGTTCGGACTCGAGCACGGCCTTGGTAAGCTCCTCGGCAAAAAGCGCGACGCCGTCGGAGCGTTCGACGATTTGCTCCAGCACACCATCGGGAAGCGTTTGCCCGTCGCATAACTGGACCACGAGACTCTCCACGGCGCTGCGTCCGAGCCGATTCAGTACGTGCGTGGTGATGTGACCCTGATGCGTCCACGGTGATACGAATTCCGGTCGCGCCGTGATCACGAGCATCACCCGTTGTCGCGGCAAGGCCTGGATCACGTGCGTCAAGAGTTCAATCGTCGTCGGATCGATCCAGTGTACGTCTTCGATGATGAGCAGTACGGGTTGATCTGCCGAAGAAGTCGCAAGGCATCGGAGAGCGTCGTGGAAGACGAGGAGCTTCCGCTGCTGCTCGCTCAAAGCGCGCACGCTCGGCAACTCATCGGAGCCCGGAAGGGCGAGAATGAGCGCGATGGTATCGGTATCTGCTGCCGGCCTCGCGAGGCGTGCGTTCAACGCGACCAACTTCGCTAAGCGTTCGGCGGTCGTATCTGAGGGCGCTATTGCGGCCGCACCCTCGATCGCGGCGCGCACCGGGTAGAGCGAGCTGCCGGCGTAATGCGGATGGCATTGAAAGCGCACCGGCGCGGTTCGTGTTCCCTCGCCGGACCGAACGAACTCTTCGACGATGCGCGACTTGCCGACGCCGCCGTCCGCGACGAGCATCACGACCTGCCCTTCTCCGGCGCACGCCGAACGCCAGCGGTCGGCGAGCAAGGCGATTTCGAACTCGCGCCCGACGAATCGCGCCGCGGACGACGTAAGCGGTGCGAACCGGCTCGCGCCCCGAATCTCCCGATCGACGCGCCAGACGTCGATGGGCTCGTCGATGCCCTTGACGCGGGTCTTCGCGAGTGGCGTCAGCGCGAAGGTGCTTCCCAGCAGGCGCCGCGTGGTCGGACCGATGACGATCCCGTTCGGTTCGGCGATGCCTTGCAGCCGAGACGCGAGGCTTGGCGTGGCGCCGACAACGGATGCCCTATCACGAGTGGCTCCGATGAGGTCACCGACGACCTCCGTTCCGGTGGCGATTCCGGCACGCGCCTCCAATCGTACGCCATCGCGAAACTCACACGCGCGCACGGCATCGACGATTGCTATCGCGCATCGCACCGCACGTTCGGCATCATCTTCGAAGGCGTGCGGATAACCGAAGGCGACCATCACGCCGTCACCAAGAAACTGCATCACCTCGCCGCCGTGTGCGGCGACGATCTCGATGCAGCGCGCGTGATAGGCGGAGATCACGTCGCGGAGGTCCTCCGGATCCAGGCGCGCGGCGAGTGCCGTCGATCCGACGATATCGCAAAAAATGATCGAGAGCTGCCGGCGCTCCCCGGGGGGCGGCTCCTCCGGCTCCCGCTCTGCCCACCCGGCGACGGTCGACGGCGCCCCGAGATTGATATGACGCAGGATACGTTTGCGGTCGCCCAAAGCCACGCCGAGGTCTGCGAGGTCGGTATCGGTGAGCTCGGGCAGGATGTCGAGATCGATCGCGGCCGCGGTGAATGCGTCCGCATAACGCTGAAGTCCCAGCCCGGCGAGCCACGCGTCGATTTTCGTCTGCACTACGCCGAGACGTCAGGCAGTATCATCACATTCAATTTCGTCAATGCGACGTAGCGCCCCT
>Ga0116228_10005735_pt1 | contig 11077 bp, 7 predicted proteins | sample S1TSphfallax_2_FD_89694 | JGI IMG/M metagenome (GOLD analysis project Ga0116228, IMG submission 89694) | Host-associated microbial communities from peat moss isolated from Minnesota, USA - S1T2_Fc - Sphagnum fallax MG | ecosystem: Host-associated > Plants > Peat moss > Unclassified | place: USA... | reverse complement strand
GTGCAGTCAATTCAAAACTGTGTGCTTTCATTTGAGAGTCAAATGATAAATATGTTGTTAATGAAATTAATTGTCTAGCTTCTATTATGGGTCCAATGAACAACATATCCATTTGGTTCAACATGTTTGTCACTATGTTTGAGCCTATCATAAATGTTTAAACCTCTAAATGCCTGTTGAACCCATTGTATGTTGATCATTTTTTTATGTGCTTGTGGTGTGAGCAAAAGAAATTTTTTTTATGTTTTTTTTTTAGGAGATAGGTGAGGAAGGTGGGCATCTTCAGCGTCTTGTAGAGCAGCAAAAGGTTTGATTTTTAATTTTTTCTTAATGAAAAATACAGAAAACTGTTAAGAAAAATAGGAGAGGAGACCTTAGATTCGTGGCAACTACAATGACAAGTGGATGAAGAAAATTTGTCTAGTTGAAAATGGGTAGCATCTTGACAATGACACTTTGGATGGGCTTGTGATCCATTTATGTAATAGTTACTAAGGGATGGGTATAAATTTGCACCATCTTTTGGCCATTGAGAATTGAAGGATGGTAGCATCCCAGGTAATGTCACACCACAAAACTTGGTACAAGGCAACATTGTGAGATTGAGCTGTTCAACAGCAAAATAATTTCTTGTTTGTTGGAAAGAGTCATGGGTTACAATTATCAGCTGCCAATTCCATGAAATTAGAATATAGAAGAAATAACCAATTAAATGAGCAGTCTAAAGATGAATACAAGTTTCCATATTAGAATTGAGCAGGCAATTGGCTAATTTTGGTGGAAAATGTTGTAGAATTTACTCTTCAAAACTTGCACGAGGACTTTTGATTTTCTATGAAAGTGATTGCAATGAAGGGATTAGATGCATTAGCACCTCCAGCACGATTGGCTCACCCAGCCATGATGATTACATACTGAGCCAGGATAGATCAGCATGCAAGTAAAAAGCAAGTTCATAGCATTCTTGCATGTTTGAATTCAGTGTGGTTCAAGAATTTGTCACCTCCTTTGGGTTGTGATTCATTTCCTAGGAATGCATAACCAAGCAATTGGAGATATAGTTTCCAGCAGCAAGTTTGCTAGTATTCTTGGCTTGAGAGAGAGGCATATTGAAGAAAATCTAGATGAGTTTAGTGATGTGTAAATCATGCTATCTAAAACAAGTGTTTCAAGAACAAAACCAAATAACACTATAAAATAGCCCATGATAACTCATCACCTTCATAATAGGTGTGCTAAGGTGTACAAGATTAGGGTTTAGATTTAGGTTAAATCTGTATCAAATATAGGGCTATAATGGATTAGGGTTTACATTTATATAGGTTCATAGCTACATCTAAATCTATAGTGGATTAAGGTTTATATCTAGAGATTGATTTCAGGGTATAATTTTTAGGGTTCCTTGCCACAAGTGTCTTTCTACTAAACCTTAAAATATTATAGTTAGCAATAACCTGGGCTTAAAACTTAGCAACATTAAATTATGACTAATTAAAGATGCATTAAATGGTTGAATGGATATAGAAAAATAGGGGGTAAAGGCTACATTTGACACATAATCATATACTTAAAATAATTCAAATTAAATATTAATGTGATAAAAAAAATACATACAAATGTTCATCAATTTTCTTGATTGGGTTAATAATTATTACTATTTCTTCAACCTATGTGTGTAAAGAATGCAAAGTGGGATCATGTGTCAAGAGATCTAATAACAAGAGATTAAAAAAAAACCCCTTCTAATTATACAACTTTGAAATTGAATTTTCAGAGGAGATTTAACCAAATTGAGAACCAGGATGACAAGTAATTTGAAAACAAAACCAAATTGGATATATGAAAAAGTAACAATAATAACCAACCTATAAATATTCAAAATAAGTATGGAGCTAAGATTACATAATCAAAAAACTTTAGGGGCATTTGCAAATTTGGGTGGTAAAGAACCAATTAACTAATTATTGTGTAGCAATTTCTTCCAACAATCTATACAACCAAGTTTCCAAAAGATTTTTTCAAATTGTCAAGGCATGAATACACTTCTTATTGCATCAATAATTTCACCTCCCTTGCATGTGTTGAATTAGTGCATGCCACTATGTGTTCATCTATCATGTAATTAAAATGATAGTCAGAAACCACACATATTATAATACAATCACAAATGACAAAGTGAAGATTTATTGTGTTCAAAAGATGAAAAAGTGGGCTTAGAAGAACTCCCCACTTAAAAAACATTTGAAATGATCATATTGAAGATTGCAAATATGAAAATCTTTCAGTATTGTACAAATAAGCCATTCTTTTATAGATTTACAAGCACATCCAATTTGACCATGCTAAAAGAAGTGAGATATATTCAAATGAACATGATTCAAAAAATTGTTACTCTTGCTATTGTATACATGTGCATATTGAAGTAAAATCTCATCTAAACCTTGAACCCAACCCATAATGATTCAGTAAGGTTTTGATTTGTTGACTTGGGTCATTCATATAATTACACTTGTGCATTCTTGGTTATTTGAAACAAGGTTCATGCAGAATTTGATTCAAACGAATTCCCATGATAGAAATATTGAACCTTCCAATCTATATATACATTGTTGATCTAGCAAACAAGAAAAGCTTCAATTAAATTATACACCTATATTTGCTACTTAAGCCCCTCTTCCTTTTGAGTGAAGTAGGCACCACAAGTAATGCAAAATGAACTACTATTGTACATAGTCATGTACATGTAAAAGAGTCTAAATATCGTGTTGATACCTCCGTCACAATGAAGGTGACTCCCCAAGTTTAGCAAATCTAATCAAGTCATCCATATCCTTATGTGGCAATTGTGATATCTAATTGGCTTATCAAACATGGCTTTGAAATAAAGTCACATTGGTTATATGTCCAATCTTCATTACTCGCCACATTAGGCCCCCGCCCCCAAAAAAAAAATTGTAACTAAATCATAAAAATGAACTAACATTGTTATTAAATATTTCTTGAATACAAAAAGTTTCAAACACCATTTCATATGTTAAGTATGATTTCTAATCATTAGCCCAATGCATTTACAATGTGTTTAGCTCGATCTAAGAATATTCAATTATGTAAATAGCCACAATCGTTAGTTGAACATTTTTTGCACAACCTAATTATGGGGGAATACAAAAACATTTTAAAAGAAGTTGGTGGACACCTCCAAGGCAATGTTGCGATAACCATATATAAATGTTGGACCCAAAGGGTTGTTAACATAACCTTCAATTTATACAACAACATGGCCTCCATCACCTAGTATTTTTTGTAAGAACCACAAAGAAAACAATCGTTACTAAGCTATCACTACATTGATTCGGTAGTTTTGATAGATACCCCAATCAACTTGGGTGATCAGTTGTGAATATTGTTTATTGGAAACATGAAGTACAATAAAAAAAACCTATGTAAAGCCAAAATGAAATGTAATTTATGAATCCAAAACATAGCCATTCATCAATGTGCATTTCAAATTCATAAGCTAACATTCACAATTTAGCAAAAAAAAAAGAATAGAAATCCTTCCTTCCATAAAAGAAAATTTTGTGAAGGTTTGGCCAAATGCCATTGTCAAACAATGATGATAAAAAAAGTTCGGTAGCCAATGGCAAACACAATGGCAAAGTGCAACATTGGGGCAAGTAATTCATTTGCACTTGAGCCCATATGGGTGTCTGTAGAGATACATCGTTGAAGACCATTATCATATGCAGTTGGTGCCTTGTGATATTCCTCCCCATTTTCACTTGCTATAAAGTCACAATGATTTTTTTTCAAATAGAGCTTAGCTTGCAAGACCTTGCATTTTGAAATTCAAGGTTAAATACTTGCAATGTTAAAGCTTACAAGATGTTTAGATTGGCCTAATGCCCATGTTCAAAAGATTTTCATCTTGTCAATATGACTATAAATCTACTTATATGCACCCTCTAAGTTAACAGTGCACATCGAGCATGATGGAATAAAACACAATAGTAGGATTCCTATGACATAGGAAAAGGAACATGGATGAAAAAATTGCATTTTATATAGCAATTGAAGTTTGTGTGGCCTGGGAAGTTAAGTGTGAAGAACATTTTTTTTTGATTTGATGTGTTTAGAAGGTCCAACACCAACCTAGCCCCCCCAATCATCATTAATTGCAAACCTCAAACAAACAACATACTTTCTATGAACCAAATACACATGAGTGTAAATGTTTCTTAAGTCTTGTAACAACACTTCACTTGGGCACAATCTTCCATTCAACTCACACCTTTTCAACTACATACCATGCACAAGGAAAACAAAATATTCCCATCCCAATCTACTTGATCTAGTCATAGAAGGGTAATTACATGCAAATACCATGACCAATAATGTGAAATATCCCCTTTCCCCAACCAATCAATACATGTGACATCGTGTTGTTTTCTTATCCAAAAAGGTGTGATAGTTATAGTTCAACAATAAAGGAAATGTGGAGCATAAAATGCTATTAACAAGGCATGTGTGCCACTTTTGCCATAGGTCAAACACTGCTTATACTTGAAACCCATGCATGAATAGAACTATTTTGGATTTCCACAAATAGAAAATAAAATCTTGAAAATAAAACAAGAGATAGAGAAAAACAAAGAAGGTTTCTTCACCTACATATCCACATTTCCATTACCACTTGCTTTCCACCTCTGCTATTTCCACAAACCACCACCATCACCACCATCATCATTGCACTAATTGTTGCAGCAAGAGGAGAAGAGCTAAGAGGAAGAAAAAGCCATCATCATCATTGTCATTTAAGCCCTAAGATAAAACTAGTTAAAAGTGCTCACAATGTAAACACTCCCAACAAAAATTGTTGTAAAAAGATCCATTCAAGTGTGAAACTAAATAGCTTAAAGTAAGTTTCTAATATCCCCTTGATGTGACAATCCGTGTCTCCTATGGGGGGCAAGGCCCAATAAACTAAGTTTTTTGTTAGTAAAAATGGAAGAATCAAATAGGCCGACATGAAACAATACATCATCCACTTTATTAGTTGTTTTCATAACTTTTGTCCTTATGATGTGTATTTTAGTTCATTGAGGCAAACTACGAGGTGCACACATTCATATTAATTGAATGCCATGAGGATAGTAAATTATTTTGTGTTTAATATTAGCTTTGAAATTTTTCATCTTGTCACTTGCATTGAAGGTTGGTCATATATTATTCAATGCAATGGATGGTTGGAAGTCATGAAGAGGTCATCATTATTTAAACTTATAATTTGCATAAAAGCATGGTTAGGTGATTCATTTTTGATAATTTGAAGCTCGACATCTTTCATCAGCAAAAATTCTTGTCATTAAAATAATTATCAAACTATAATTATTCCTTTTTTTAAAATCAAAAATAAATGATAGACCACCTTCTATATATCATTAGACACACAATTGGTTCAAAAATTGATGTGAATGTTTGAATATTTCAATGTGGAATGGACTATAAATGATATATTATGACAAAAATCATGGAATTTTTTTTTTAAATCATATTTTTTGGATTGGGAAAGTTTCAATGCATCTTATTTTTATATTCCTTATTTGACGATGGTCTAATTTTCTTCATTTTTATTTTGATATTAAGGTATGTTCAAGCTAATAAAAACAAATGGTACATCCTTAGTGACTACTTATTTTAAAAGTGTTTAAAGAATATTTCATTTGCAAATTGAAAAAAAATTCAAAAATCTTATGGCTCAACAAAATGTTGCACTATGTAAAGATGTGCGAAGAAGATTTCCTAAAAAAAATTATTTTCAAATCATTTAAGAGTCCATTAAACAAGGTTACAATGTTTTTGAATATTTCATTATCATTAGATTCATTCCAAATCATTCCACATGTTTTCATAATATATTTGAAACATTACTATGTAAACACATTAAAAATAATTTATAACACAAATATTATTTTTACCAATAACATCAAGCACTGATTACATGTTCATTGCTCCTATTAACATGAATTTACTCAATATTATGACATAGTTTTTGAATTCACAATTTTCATTCTATCTACATGACAAACATAATTTTTTCATTTCAAAAGTCCATTATGAATCTTTTTTTTTAATTCGTCTTTTAAAAATATATAATTATTATTAAAGTTTAATGCAACATGGATCATTTAAAATTTACTGAATGTTGAATATGAATGTACATTTAAAATTCTTTTATGATCCAAAACAACCACAATTATGACAATCTAAATAATCCTTTTTATTATGCTTTCACCCATTTTGAAAAAATCTAGTCTCCCATATGACCATGTCATATATGTAATTTATGCAATGAAGTTTTTCCTTTCATCACACTAAAATGGTGTAGATCTTCCAACTATCAAATGCCCTTATATATTTTCTTGGATCACCTCTTCTAGGTAAATAAGGACCATTATATGCTTTGTTGTTCTCATAGTTCTCATGTCCATCACTTGTGTGCCTTTATATTATCCCATATGCTATGTCACATGTTTTTTACGTTGTTCCCAAAATTCCCATGGATCCTTGCATTGCTCCCAACAATCCCAAGTTTTATTAAATATACTTTGCCCAAAGTCTTAGTCAGCCAAATGGAAAGATTATATTTAGGGGGTGTTCAAAATTTGGAATCTCCTTTCAAGTTGTGAATGTCCAAAGCTTGAGAGCATACCTATACTTCACCCAAGAAAGAAAAAAAGAGGTTTTAACTCTTGAGCTTTGGTTGCCACCATTCCAACTAATCAATAGAAATGACATAAACATGAAAGAATGAACCATCATCCTAGACTATGTAAAGACATAATCCTTTTGAGGATGAAAGTAAAGATCAATGTTGTCAAATCCTTGAGTTTGAAAGGAACTTTTGATTCTAATTGTTAGTTTTTCTTTGGTTTGATAGACCTTTTGATGTGGTTTTGAGAACAATTTTTTGGATTTTTTGGTTTTAGAGATTTCTTAAGAAATTCGAGTTAAGTTCAATTTAAGACCAAGTTTAGTTTCATATATATTGCTAATAACTAACTTAAATGAGTGCCCATGCTTGTGAAGTGAGATATTAGTGTAAGAGAAAATTGAAAACAAAACATAGTCAATAAAAAGACGTGTTGACAACCAATACAATAATGCAACATGTTCATTTTTTCCCCCTTTTTTAGGGAGGGGGGAAGGTGGGCAAGGGCAAGGGGCTGAATTTGTTGGTTTGCTTTTGGGGAGAGGGGGACCATGGGCAATTCAATGAGGGTGAAATTAATTAGTTGATAATTCCCTAAATACTAGGTCATTCATTAAAATAGAACTAAAAACCATGTTCAATTTTTTCATCTAAAAAATGTCATGATATAATCTCTTTCTTCCTTTTGTTTTGTGATGTAACATGCACCCAATACCATCACAATTTGCCTCATAATTTTTGCTCAAATTTGAATTGTCACTAGCTAAAAAGCAAGGCTTAGTAGTTCCAATTTTAAAAAAAAACTTTTACTTGTGCACCTTGAAAACTTGGACTTGGGTTGAAAGGGACAGAAAGGTTGGGCACATGCACAATTTAAAGGGGCAAGTGGGGGGCTTTGGCAGCAATCTCCCATTTTGCCCACCGCTAACACCCTTGGGCATGGATGTAAAATCTCATGATGGCAACTAACAACCTAGGTTACAGCAATGCCCCATGTAAAAAATAATAATAATAACGGTAACATTAAATTACTATAAAATTTTACAACAATACAAAAATTACCAATTGTTTAGGACAATATTTGCAACTTTTCATAGTCTAAAAACTCATTTTTTTTATAGCACTTGGAACTCCAACAACACTTCTTACATTGGTATGTATTTGCTATTTAAATTATTTTCATCACTTTTTGGATTTCGTTTCTTTGATTTATAATTTTTGTGTATATGTATATATTATGGTCTTTTTGAAGTGATTTTTTGCTTTAGCTTTCTTGAATTTGTTTTTGTATGATGTAAAATGTAATATATAAGTGTAACCCTAATATACAAATTATGTATTAGGATTAGGGTTCTTAATCAATTTTTGGATTTCTTCCTTTCATTTATAACCTTTATATATTTATATACATTATAATTATTTTTAAGTGATTTTTTATTTTAGCTTTCTTGATTTTGTCTTTGTATGTATTGAATGTAATTTTTATCAATTCTTATTTTTGTTTTGCATATGATTTTCTTTTGTAGAATCATGGATGATGGAAGGCCACATATGTGGACTCGTTTTATAATGGAAAATGAGATGACAACTATTGTAGCTCCTCCATTGTTGGAAGGATCTTGATCATCCATGGTTGTTGCACCTCCATTTTGCAATGCCAATTGTCAAACAATGTCATAAGAAAAAAAAAAATTGGATGATAAAACAAATGTTGGAAGGAGATGGAGTGATATTGTTCTTGCTAACATCCTTGATTTGTATGAAGAGGAGTGGAAGCGTCTATAAATCTTCTTTGTCATTCAAACATTGGACACACATTCGCACTAAACACCATCGTCAATTGCCAAATGAGTGTCATTGGAAAGAAGAACAAATCAAGAACAAAATCAAGAAGACAAAAAGTGAGTATTGATGTCAAAAAACTTTGTCAAAAGAACAAACCATAGGTAGTGGATCAACATGGTCATGGTTTACACATATGACAACTATTATGGAAGGTTCTGCCAAAGGAGATGGTGCACTTGGAGGGGTTGATCAAGGCACTACATAAATTATGGAAGAGGATGAACATGAAGTTCCAAACACTCAAACATTCACACCTACGCCTTCAAATGATGAGGAGGTAAAAGATGTGCCACTTCCTAAAACTTTTGTTAATACATCAGAGGAAGGTACAAATACTTCTCCTTTTACCCCAAAGGGGTGCTTCTTGCAAATTGCCTAGGGTTTTTGGCAATGTAACATCTCACAGATGAGCATTGATTGGAAATGCCAATTACTTGGTGGAAGCCATGAACAAATTTGTTGAAGGTTCTATTAATGTAGACAAACACAAACTAGAATCTAGGGAAAGAATGATAACTTTATTTATAAAATTCAATGAGAAATTGGCTATCAAGCAAATGGAATTTGAATTTGAGAGTCAAAAGCTTGAGTTAAAATCTCATGCACAAGCTTAAGCAACTCAATTGGTAATCGCCAAAATGCTTGGAGACATTTTACATGCTTCTAAACGACTCAAATATCTCTCACTATGTGATTTTATGTAAAGAGACAATACATTAATAAAAAAGTTTCTTTCATTTGGTCATGTAAGACTAAAGTTGAATAACTTTTTATCTTTCAAATTTTTTTCAACTTTGCAAATTGCATTAGTTACTAAAACTCCTTATGCACTTGTGGTCCAAATTTCAAAGCAATTGAATAAAATCTCAGATCTGATTTACCTACATTACCAAAGTGAGGGATTTGCAGGGTTTTTTGAATTTTTTCATCTATGAACATTTTCATCTAAAAACATAGTTGAATTATTTTTTTCTTTTGATTTTTTTTCAGTTTTGCAAATTGAATTAGTTAATAGAACTCCTTATGCACTTGTGTTTCAAATTTCAAAATAATTGAATAAAATTTCAAATCTGATGCATCTATATATCCAAAGTGGGTTCTTTGCAAGATTTTTTGCATTTTTTTCATCTAAAAAATAGAATTGAATATATATATTTTCAATTTTGCAAATTGTAAGAGCTAGGAGCCCTCCTAATGGACTTGTGTTCCAAATTTCAAACCAATATAATAAAATCTCAGATCTGATGCACCTATATTTCCAAAGTGCTCATGAATAACATCAAATGGGGTTGGCATAGACAATCATCCAATTTGTGAAAAGTGCAACATGCATTGCTTCTTCGCATTGTGAGACAATTCAACCTTCACAAAGAAGAGGCATTTGCCCCCTTACACAAACAAAGTGGATCTTCTTGAGGATCTTTTGGGCGTGGCGGTAATCTCATCAATTGGCAATAATTATGAAGGACACAACAAGCCACCAAAAGTCCAGGAGCTCAATCAACATGTGTTGATGGAATGCAAGATCCTCCACCTGCTTTTAAGAACCCCAAAAGCATTCTCAATCCTAACTCTACCAACATTCATTTGTTGGTCGAACATGATCTTATGCAAATTTCCTTCAATTGGTTTGAAATTATGCAAAAGGTAACATCAGCTTGCATAACCTGCATCTCCAAGTAAATAAGGATTTATCTTTAAACCTTCATCCACCACAATTGGCTCTCTTAAAATTGATTGTGTTCGAAGTTGTTGATAAATAGATGACACCTTAAATTGACCCCCATTTGTTGTTTTGCCAAGAACCAAACAACAAACATTCCAAAATAATTTGTCCATGTGACAAATTGCTTGCAAAACAATTGAATTACAACTTTTTCGTCTACAATGATAATCTATCTGACTTTTGGGGAAGCGAAATATGGGACCCATCAATATTGCCACATGTATGAACAAATCCATCCATAATCCTAAGTAAGCGTGGACCATGAGGTATAGAAATATAGACTAAACAACTTATCCCTAGAAATTAAAGCATTGACAATAATATCAACATACTTATGCACTATAGAAGCTACGACATTGATTCTATCAGCAATGATGTTTGCACTAACCCCATATGCAAGTTGATATAACACCAAACCAATAGCTTTTCTAAACTCGAATGGTGTTCTAACAAACATAGTAGCCCCAAATTTGACAGAAGGGTTCCAATTCTCTAACCAAGTACATAAATGTTTCATAAGTCATATGATACGTGGATAAATATTTCTGTCCCTTATTTCCAAATTGGTGTGCCAAACAACTCCTATCAAATCCCAATGTGTAGATTGTCTAGGCTCTTTTCACAAATTCCTATATGGCCTAGTCTTTTGGTAAGTAAGAAAGGAAACAAAAATTGGTATTGCGCAGAAGATGAATGATACTTCAACTCTAATAATAAATTCCTCATTGGAACCATTCTCTTCCTCTTGTGACAATCAGCTTTCAAAATCTCAACATGATCAAAAAGAAAAAAAT
>Ga0116228_10005734_pt1 | contig 11077 bp, 8 predicted proteins | sample S1TSphfallax_2_FD_89694 | JGI IMG/M metagenome (GOLD analysis project Ga0116228, IMG submission 89694) | Host-associated microbial communities from peat moss isolated from Minnesota, USA - S1T2_Fc - Sphagnum fallax MG | ecosystem: Host-associated > Plants > Peat moss > Unclassified | place: USA... | reverse complement strand
TCTCTCTCTCTCTCTCTCTCTACCTTTTTTGTCCCTACAAAATTTGATTTTTCCAAGGAGATTTGCATGCTTGCAATACCAACATTTCTTTGTAAACACTCACTCTGAGCATAAGGAAGAGCAAGTCTGCTTGTGAAAGCATTGAGTTTTTTGGTTTGTGAAGAGTGTGTGAGATCTGTACTTTTTAGCGTTGTATTCCTGGTGAGCTCACTGCAGTATGAAGATCAAGAGAGGAGAAGCATGTGTAGTGAGACCATCAACAACAAAAACAAGACCACCACCATCATCACCGTCTTCAGGTGGGACGAGTAATGGCGGTGCTACTACTTCGGTTGTTGCTGAATGCAGTCCTAGCACTGCTGCTCCTTGTGCATGTGTGCCTCTGAGTAGCTCGGATTTGGTGGTGCCTAATGTACATGTGGAGGTTGTGTATGCTTTTGCTGCACCTTGTCCTCCTGCGCATGTGCTCCGAGACTCTTTGGCCACGGTTCTGGATGAGTACAGGGAGTGGGCGGGGCGTCTCGGACACGACGAGACGGGTCGACCTGCCATTGTCTTGAATGATGCGGGAGCTTCGTTTGTGGAAGCTGAGGCAGATGGACTAATGCAGGATGTGTACCCTTTCAATCCCTCCCCGTTGCTGCTTGACATGTTGCCTCCGAACCGAGGAGTGGAGGAGCTTCTTCTCATTCAGGTTTGGCAAATAGCATTCTCTCAGCTCCCTATCTCCTTCCCGACTAGCTGTCATGCTTTGCACACTTAAAAAGAAGCAGCATTCTGTCCTGTTGTGACAACCATCAACCCTCGACATAATACAGATCACGATCATATTGCAAATCTCGGCAGATTCCAAACCCCTAGTGATGAGACAAAGCATGAGTTCAGTCTCATCACCGTTAGGACCACAATCAGGGCAAGGCAACCTGGTTGAAAGACTGCATAGATGAAGGTGCTTCACATGTACAATCATATGACTACTCTGCTGCATTATGAGAACAAAATCTGAACGTATTTTCAATGTCTCTTACATAGGATTTTGCTACTTGTTGCTGTTTGAAGGTCTCTGAACATGTGTGCGATCTTTGCTTTTTGTTTGATCTGCACAGTTCTGTTTTTGTCTTCTTCTCTGTTCTTTTAGGTTTTGAGTTTCCTCTTGGAAAGGTTGTTAAAGATGATGGAAAGAAAGTAACATTGAAATATTGCACTACAACAGGTTACCTATTACACATGTGGAGGGACAACACTGGGTGTGGCAAGGCACCATCAAGTGGCAGATGGAGAAGCTGCAAGCAACTTTATGGATGCATGGGCAGCTGTCTGCAAAGGAGTTCCTCTCACACCTGTACTGCATGACCGGTCTGCACTGATGCCTAGAGAGCCCCCAAACCCTACTTTTGAGCACATTGAGTATAGGAAGCCTACACCAAAACCTGAGTCAGGAGAAGCTCCTGTCCATCCCCCCTTAGTACGGAAGAAGCTTCACTTTGATGTGGAGATGCTTAAAAGAATCAAAAGCCATGCCGTGAAGGCAGATGATGATCATGGCTTCTACACAACCTTTGAGTCTCTAACAGGACATTTGTGGAAATGTGTAACGCAAGCACGAGGATTAACTGGAGAGATGGAGACCCGAATTATGGTTGCAGCCAATGCAAGACGTCGACTAAGCCATCCTGTTGGTGAAAACTATCTTGGTAATGTGATATTCCATGCTTGTGCTCGAACTATGATCCAACAGCTGATTGAGGAGCCTCTAAGCTCAGCTGCAGGTCTCATTCATACTGCAATCAGGAGCCTTGACAATGAGTACTTGAGATCGGCAATTGATTTTGTGGAAGTTCAACGGAAAACTCCAGTTGCAAGAAGCAGGAGCACTGTGATGAGTCCAAATCTTAGCATTACCAGTTGGGTGCAATTGCCCCTTTACAAGCTCGACTTTGGATGGGGAACCCCAGTCTATGCAGGACCTCCTTGGGTGCCTTTTGAAGGTCTGGTTATACTAATACCATCTTCCACACAAGATGGGAGTATTGATGCAATAATTGGACTCTTTGAACCAGATATGGCCAAGCTGGAGGAAATCTGTTATGAAGCTTCATAGATTGTGGTGCCATCTTCAGATGAATGGATGCTGGTGAGGATATAGGTTCATCAGATTGAGCACTGTTTGTGTGCTCTTGCAAACGTCACCCTTGCCTGTAGGGAAAAACTCTAGAGGCTAGGAAACCAAAAAAAAAAAGATACTGTTATTGCGAATCTATGCAAAATTGGTTAGCTGCCAACAATCAGCAAGGTGTTTTTCATCCTCATGTGTTGCACTTGTGAAACAGTTCAAAGTAATTCTCTTCATTGTCTTCTGGTGTTGTAAGTGGAGCTTGGGAATCCCAAGAACTATTTTGGTCTCTTGGTTTCTTCCATTCCAATAGCTCTACTACAACACTAGGTAGAAACATCATCGCTTGGCCTACTGCTCATCTGCATCCCACCTTCTTGTGCTGATGAGCAGTAGGCCAAGTCATAATTTGGATCTGATGATGCTCAGAGAACAATCCTCCGATCATTGTGTTCAACAGTGGGACAATCATGCCATGAAAATCACCTTCCAACTGTCTTCACTCAACTCCATTGCTACTACTGCATTGTGTGCTTGAGAATTCATGGCAACTGTCTAGTTCTATCTACACATCTGTATGGCTTTGATATGCACAAATGTGTCCTTCACTTGTCTGTTGCTACTATTGCATTGTACACTTGAGAATTCACAGCAATTGTCTACATCTATGGACACCTCTCTATAGCACTGCTATGCACAAATGTATCACAAAAATTTGGTCATAGATTTTCTATCCCTAGTATCTAGAACCAGTTTTAGCAAGATATATCCTTCTGGGTGAAACACTGAGAAGCCTTGCTCTCTGAAAATAGCAGGTAGGTTCCATAGACTAAACCTCCACTTCTTGAGAAGTGATGTTCGTAATCATCATAAGTTGGTGGATGGTGTGGTGGCCATACTTGCTTGCCACTTATCCACTCCTCATGATGATTGTCTAGTCCCTGACATTTGCTTGAGCAGCAAGTTGGACTGCTGTAGCTTTCCCGGTCTGGGATTCATAATCAGGAGGGATTGCTGGTGCAACTGGAGTAGCAGTGGATGCACTTTTGTGTGGTGCATGTGATGCAGTTTCCACATGTTTCATCCTTGCATTATCTGAGGTTAGAGTGGGGTCGAGGTTCCTTTCTTCAGCTTTATGTGCTGCAGAACTTGCAGTCTGATTGGAAATCAGGTGAAGACTGCTCAACAGTTCAGAAGCCTTTTGCTTCAATGCTTCCCAGTCAATTGCTACTGCACTCTGGCCAGAATTGCCCTTATTTTCTCCCCGGATTTCAGAAGCTTTTGCTTCAGCTTGTTGAGCAAGTTCAGAAGCTTTTGCTTCTGCTTCTCCAGTAATCGCAGAAGCTTGTTCCTTTGTCACATACCAGGTGGAGGCTGCATCCTCCTGGGATGCAGCAGGTGCTGCTGCTGCATCCTGATCATCAGCAGCACTTTCTCCTCTACTAGCAAATCCTAGAAGCTCAGATACCTTTTGCCTCAATTCATCCAAGATGGAGCTGACTCTCTCTGTATGCTCCCTGGTGGTCTCTTTTGTGGCACCTGCAGCCTCAGAGGCCTTCTCTTTTGCAGATTCTGTCATCTCATATGTCTTATCCTTGGCAGCCCCTGGAGTCTCAGAAGCCTTCTGTTGTGCAGATTCTGCTGTCTCGTATGTCTTATCCTTTGCAGCTCCTGCAGTCTCAGAGGCCTTCTGTTTTGCAGATTCTGCTGTTTTGTATGTCTTGTTCTTTGTTGTCTCCAAAGTAGATCCTACCTTCTCCTTGGCAGCCCCTGTAGTCTCAGCAGCGTTCTCTTTTGCAGACTCTGCTGTTTCAGATGTCTTATCTTTCGTTGCCTCCAAAGTAGATCCTACTTTCTCTTTGGCAGCCCCTGTCATCTCAGCAGCCTTCTCTTTTGCAGACTCTGCTGTCTCGGATGTCTTATCCTTCGTTGCCTCAAAAGTAGATCCTACTTTCTCCTTGGTAGCTCCTGCAGTCTCAGAGGCCTTGTCTCTTGCAGACTCTGCTGTCTCATACATTTTATCCTTAGTTGTCTCCAATCTAGAGCCTATGTTCTCCTTGGCAGCCTCTGCAGTCTCAGAAGCCTTCTCTTTTGCAGACTCCACTCTCTCATATGTCTTATCTTTTGTTGTCTCCAAAGTAGATCCTGCCTTCTCCTTGGCAGCCTCTGCAGTCTCAGATGCCTTCTGTTTTGTTTGATCTACAGTTGAAGCAACGCTCTCTTTTACCTCTCCAGCTTTCTCTTGTGCTGCTTCAGCGGTCTCACCAGTCCTTTGCTGGAGTAGTCCAAAAAATTCAGTAGCCTTCTGCCTTAGTTGTTCCAAGAGTGAGCCCAGACCAGAGTAATGTTGCTCTTGGGCAGTTCTGACAGCATCATCAGCATGTTGTTTTGCAATTCCATCACCTTTGTATGGCTTGTCCTCTGATGCTCCCAAGGTTGAGGTGTCGCGGTCCTTGACTTCATCAGCTTTCTCCTTGGTAGCTTCAGCTGTCTCAGACACCTTCTGGGCAGCAGTATCCTTTGCCACACTTGCCTTTTGCTTTGTTGCATCTAATGTTTCTGCAGTTTTGTTTGATGCAGCTTCTGCATACTCAGACACAGTCTGCTTGGTACCTTCCACCGTCTCACTTGCATTTTGTGCAACAGTATCCTTTGCCTCACTTGCCTTCTGCTTTGTTGCATCCCATGTCTCTGCAGCTTTTTCTGACACAGCTTCTGCATACTCAGACACGGTCTGCTTGGTACCTTCCACTGTCTCATTTGCTTTCTGTGCAACAGTATCCTTTGTCTCAGCGGCAGCTTGCTTGGCACTTTCCACTTTCTCGGTTGCTTTCTGTGCAACAGTATCCTTTGTCTCAGCAGCAGCTTGCTTGGCACTTTCCACTTTCTCAGTTGCTTTCTGTGCAACAGTGTCCTTCGTCTCAGCAGCAGCTTGCTTGGCACTTTCCACTTTCTCAGTTGCTTTCTGTGCAACAGTGTCCTTCATCTCAGCAGCAGCTTGCTTGGTAGTCTCAGCTAGACCCTGCATAGTGTCCTTCACTTCCTCATACCTGCAAACAACATTACACCTTACCAGTCAACACCTTTGCAAGTTGAAATCTTGAGCTTTCTTTCTTCATTGCAGATGCAAGCTTCTTATTGAAAGACTTGTTGACAAAAAGTGAAACAATTCACGTTTCTGCTGCAGTCTCCTTGGTTCTCTGGACAGTCTGCTCGGCCATCTCTTTTGCTCTCTGAGCAGCTTCTTCAGCAGCTTGCAATGCCTGCTCATACACCTGCTCCACAATTCTCCTCAACTCCTCCAGCTTCTCCTGTGTGGCCTGTGTGTATTGAGCTGCTGTCTCCTGCAACACAACACACAATCCACAAAAAATTTGGAACCTCCAAAGACATGACAAAATGGAACACACATAGTTCTGACATAGATTACAGTTGAAGAAAATGGAAAAGTCAAAAGCATCAGCTGAACTATTGGATTACCGCAGCTGCTTCCTTGGTTTGAACAGCATACTCAATCGTCTGATCCTTGGCAGCTGCAGCTGCATCAGCTGCCTCCTGTGTCTTCTTTGCAGCTCTGTCCTTGGCTGCCTGAACCTCATCCTGCACTGCCTTCAAGGTCGCCATTCCCTGCTCCTTCACAGCCTCCTTCAACTCAAAAGCAGCTTCCTTTGCAGCTTCTGCACTTTTCCTCGCCTTCTCTGCTGCTTGCTCCCTGGCTTTCTCTGCCTCATCCCTGGGTGAGGCATGTTCTACTGTTGCTGCCATACCCAAAATCCTTTTGTCCAAGTCTTCAGATCCAGCCTGCAAAACAAAATGTTCTCTTTAACGCTAGTTTCAAGAATTGAAGAAACTAACACTAGTTTACTTGACCCTTGCTTCAATTCTTAATCAGAAACTGTGAAGAACTTGTACATTTTTTTCCATCCCTGCTTCAAAGCTTCAAACGCAGATTTCAAACCACACAAATGTCCTTGATCTTTGCTATGATTCTTTGAATCCAAAACACAGACACCAACAACAAGAAAAAAAGCTTCTCAACCTTTTTCCTTCAAGAGCTTTGACTGCAAAACTGCTAAATTCCTTCAACTTCTTCTGCCTTTAAGGTGCCAAAAATCCCCAAACTGCACAAACAAACTGATCTTCTTCTCAGCCTGTTTGCTTCAATCCAAGCTCCTAATTGCGGGTGAACACACCAATCCCTCACAACCTTTTATGTCCAAACTAAGACTGCAACTGTCCTTGACTTCTGCTTTAATCAAAGCTTCAACGGCAGACCGCCAAAGACAACTTCATGATCTCCAAGGTCATATATAATTTTGTGAATTGTTGCTTCTGGCAACGCGAGGAATTATTGCAGGGAGCTTGAAGGACAGTTGGGAGGGAATACCTGCCTCTTCTACATGGCCTTCAGCTGAAGATGGCCCACCAAGTCCAACTGTTCCTTCTTCAACGTGGCAATCCACATGCAGCTGAAAAGTAGCAAGTGTTCTGCCCACTGATGATCTCTCTGCCAGAAGAACAAGACATATTCCCCAGTTTCTCCAAGTTCCCTCACCATTCCATCTCTGGGTCCATGTAAGTAATCCATCGGTCACCACCTGGCTGTCTTGGATCAGGATCCAAAACTGAGACATGAGTTACACTGCAGTTCTGTTCTTGCCAGAAAAAGCAACTGCTTGCTCTTGGACTGCAGATTGCCTCAGAAAGCTTTGTGAACTTTGCTACGTTTATGAACTCTTTGAGCACCATTAGGCTTTGACTTTTGACTGCCACATCCTCCCCAGGGACATGGAAAAGTTGGTGGGTGACTCCTTGAGATCGGAGTGCTGGTAACAAGCAGCAAAAAAGCAAGGATCCTACTGGAACACAAGCAATTCATGATTTAAAAATGCTGACACTCATGGAGAATTCCATGATGCTCACGGTGTTTTGCTCTTGGAAATGAACTTGTGCTTGCATTGTCACAAAGTCATTCTCCAGGACCATCAAAAGATTTGTCTGTGAGATTCTGTGCTTGAAATCTGTCATCTATCTTCCAATGTCTGACTTAGAAATTTTGCACACTTATTCCATTGCAATTCTAGATCTCACAGTCATACATTGCTGCTCGCTAATGTGAGTAAATCATTCAGATCAACATATGAAGGATCAGCTGTGAGTCACAAAGATTTGCAAGTTGGGGTTTGTGCTTTGGCAGTCAAAGAAGGAAGAGAAAGGTGAGAAATGATCTCTGATTGCTGAAGGAGAATGGGTGGCAAAATGAGGTTCCAGTCCGAACATTCCCAAAGTAGAAAGTTGCACCACAGTCCTCAATATGGTCATGGTAATTAATAACCCTTGGCACACAGACCACCTTCCCAATCTAGAATCCCCTTCGCAAACAGGCAAACAAATGTGGATATTGTTCCACTTCAAATCCCATTCCAACTAACTGATCAGAAGCAAGAGAATAGGAATTGAAACCTGTCAATGGCATACATGTGCAAGGGCAGGGAGAGGCAGTACAAAGAATCAAGTAGTGAGTGGCAAATGGTGGCAGAAGCTACAGCTTTCGCTCCTTATTGATTTAACTCTGGATCAAATACCTCAACTATGGTCCAAATCTATCACAGTTGCATTTTCATAAGTCCAGGTACATGCTGGTTCTTTACAACCTGTGAAGAGGTTCAGATTGAACATCTTGGAGAAGATGTAATGCTCATGCAAGGAATTTGATGGATCGATTATTTCATGTCATTTACATCTGCTGGTAACATGCCAGGGATTCACCATAGGAGACAAAACAAGAATTTGCACTCAAAGCATGTTGCCTTGGTGAGAAAGCACAATGATATAGATCTACCATAGCCTGCAGATATGAGCATTCAGTGACCTATGTGTGGAAAAGGGTTCCATTGATAGTTGTATCCTTATTTCAAGGGGACCAATTGATTGTTCTATTGAGATTCTTGATAGAAAACGAACTGGTCCTGTTCTGATATTTGAATTAGCTGTGAAATCATCTATGACAGTAATATCACAAGAACAAAAGGGCAAACCACTCTAACCTAAGAAAAGCAGCTTGTGCAACATTGAAGGAGCCTCTGAGGTGCCATAACTACTATGGCAACCATCAATTCAACCATGTCACCCAGAGTCAGTATCTCATCAGATATGGATCCTAGGCTCCCCACTCTTGACGGACACACACCTACTGTGCAATTTCATACAAATACAAGACATTGGGAAAGAAGAGCAATGACCAAAAGATTGAATTTCTGTCACATCTGTTCAACCTCCTCTCAACACTCATCATTCTTTCAATACAATCATCACCTTCCCACTAGAAATATCATTACATGTAACATATGGAATAATTCAATTGTGTCATCATGTAACCATTGAGTAGAGTTGCACATGCTAATGTTTGCTTGTAAAAGGTTCAAGTATATGATAAGTACAAATTGAACAACAATGCAGACAATGACTGCCAAACATGCTAAGAGCACAGACTATAACGTTGTATAGGACACCCACTAGCAAGCCTCTTGCAACCCTATACATAATAACCCATTTTGCTTCCATCAGCAACCCACTTTCAGATGGAACTTGCTTAAATCATTTCCCATTACTCACATCACCATTTATTTGAGTTCCACTGGCATTTTCATCCTCATCTGACAATGATTGAACCAGAAAACTTGAATTTCATGCTGTTGCTCTCATGTTATTCACCTTGCCCACTGTTTCATTCAGACATATTTACACTTTTCGTGTGTTCTTATGACAACTGTATCTCCTATGTTTCATGCTGCTACTTCACAACTCAATTGTATTTCAAGTCTATGTGCACAACCAAGCTATCATTTCATAACCAGTCTTCTATCTCACTAGTTAGTCAATCTCATGTTTGATGATTTCTTTGCTTACACAACTTCATTGGATTTCATTGTTATGACCATAGTCACTTCATTTCAATCATCGCAAATGTTGCTTTACTTGTTAGACCACATCATATATTCACTCATGAAAAGCACACAACTCTTGTACTGATTTCTATATACTTCACAAACCCCTTATTGCTTGACTCAAAACTCCAAGCACATTTTTTGCCTCCGTCCATATCTCTGTGCTCAAATGCCAACCAATGAACTTCACATATTAAGACATCAAATGGTATTTCTTTACTCAGACTTCATCATGTTTACACAACACAATAACATTATAACTCACTCAAACCTATTGCATAGCTCATCAAGCTCTTACATTACTCTATTGCCATCACCCTTTCTTGATTCAAATTCATACCAAATCTCACTAGCTTACCGGATACTGTAGTGATATAAGCAAAATAGAGCAGTTCTCCACAAAACAATATATTATCTCTCTCATGTGAATCAAAAAATCTCCATACTCTCAATTGTGAAAGCCAGAACAAGGTTAAAAACCTTTCCTTGAAGTCAAAGAAAGATTTCCAGATAAGGGCATTCAGAACCAGAAAGAAGGAACAATACAGAAGAGACAAACTAGAATGAAGAAAGAATAAAAACAAGCAATATAAACACAGTGGGAATCAAACAGCAACAAAAACTAAACTCAATTTGGTACACTCTCAGTCCCCATGGTTTCCATGTTATGACCTTCATTATAGTGATACAAGTTCTCAAGAAAAGAATCATTGATCTTCAGCAATATAACATACACTCCTAACAGTCAGAGCAAGTTCCTTCTCACATTTCTTAGCTAACTCATGGTCTCCTTCACATCCTCCATTCGTCCCACTTCTTCTCAACTGCTCCACCTAATTTTCAAGCCCTCGATCCATGCTGCCATTGGTCCAACCTATGCAGTTGCATCACACCAAAGCAGATTAAACCAAAAAAAAGAAGAATAAGCTCTGAGCTTCCAAGCTCACGGCACATTCAGAACATCACCCTCACTTGTGCCATCATCCTGAAACAGAAGCTCAAAGGCCATCAGACTGCAAGCTGACACTTTTCAAAGAAAACCCTAACCTCCCTTCTTCCCAAATCAGTCCTTAACCAGAACCCTACTATTCACACATCGCAAACTATCAGAAACCCTAGAATGCTTGGATGGGGAGAATGGCCAACGCTACACCACTATTGCCTTTAAAACATCAAAGCTAGTTGTAGCTTTAAGAAGAGAATACGTTTGCAGAGAAGACATCTTTCTCTGCTTCATGTAGCACTCACCTATATGCTGTAATATACTATGATATTTTCTTACACCTTGATGATGATGATGTCCCTAGCATCAAAGATCAAGTTCAAGCCACAAATCCAAGGAAGTATCTCCTGCCTGATTCCAAGTCAAATAATGCAACTGCACCTCATGTATCAGCCATCATGCTGAAAAATGCGATCCCGTTTTCTCGATGCTGATGGTTTGCATTTCTTCAGCTTGATGGCAGATGCATGGAGTGAGAAGGCGTTAAGAGCCGGCACCTGTGAATAGAAGAAGCATGGAGTGAAAGGGCGGAAATGCCTGGGTAGTGACAACAGTCGAACATCAAAAGTAGACAGGAATGGAATGATCACTTTGAGATCAATAACCGTCTCAAGTCTCAAGATGTTATGGACGTGTACAAACGTGGAAGCCATCCCTGGTACCAACCCCAGTCACCGACCACTCTTATCGAGCGTCCATAAACGACTAGGCTAGAGAGTGCTCTATTTAATTGTAGCTCGAAACAAGAGCAAGGATCGAGCTAGAAATATTGATGACAGATCTACCAAGAGCTCTCCACCCCAACCATATCACATAGGTTGCTACAGGGTGCTCTTCTTCCACAACTAACCATAGCTTCGTGTCAGTCATAAATCGATGCTTTCCTTGAAATCGACCAGTCGGGACTGGGTCGTGAGCCCAGCAGTGAATGTTACGGATCCGACAGGTTCATCGGAAAGGAGAGAACGAACGAAGCCGTCGTCGTCATGAGCGGTCGACAGGTTCATCGGAGCG
>Ga0116228_10005732_pt1 | contig 11080 bp, 4 predicted proteins | sample S1TSphfallax_2_FD_89694 | JGI IMG/M metagenome (GOLD analysis project Ga0116228, IMG submission 89694) | Host-associated microbial communities from peat moss isolated from Minnesota, USA - S1T2_Fc - Sphagnum fallax MG | ecosystem: Host-associated > Plants > Peat moss > Unclassified | place: USA... | reverse complement strand
TTTGAACCCCGGGGAGTCTCACTAACTCGGGTTGGGGAGTCTCATTAACTCGGGTTGGTTGGTGAGACCTACCGTGTAAGCACTCAACACCTGTACCAAATTTCCGAGTGTATTCCGAGGTCATGTTCTAAACCATAATTCCCCTTTCACGAATGGGAAGGGGTTATTTTATACAACGGAATGGTCAAGCTGCTGCGCATTATGTTCGGTAGGGTGAGCTACGACATGACGCACCAAACATAATGGGCAAGGGCAAGGGCAATCCATGACGTTAAGATTTTAGGTGGCATATCGACTATTTAGGAAACAAATTATATTTAACAAACAACATTTTGGTCACTATTATATGTGTGTAATGATCATCATTAGAAGATTATGTCTTATAATGTGATCAAGAACATGACATTATGTGCTTACCCTAGACCTTAATGTTCTTGAAGTGGATTCTTTCATTCCATGGGAAGATCTTTCATATTTTTGACACAACAATTGGTTTGGAGATTGAATGCAATCATGTGCCAACAAACTTTCTTCATCACCTTATGCATGAAAAATAAAATGATTAATTACTTCAATCCTTCCTTGTTAAATTGCACAAAAATAATTAACACAAACACGTTATGCACACACACACATTTGCTCGACATGTTTTCAACAAAAGTTGACAATGTCTATGGATGAAATAAATGTATTGTTTGAACTAAGGTTGTTTTCATTTTCATGATAATATTGTTGAAAGGTGCCCAAAAAAATGAATTAAATAAATGATGCAAAGTTTTGATGACTTTTTAAAATGTTCAAGTACAATACGATTCACTTGAATCTTTCCTCATTAGGATTCATAATAATACATACCTAAACACTCATGCAAACTCCACAATTTTTGTACATCACGCAAGAAGCATTTTCATGTTCATATCATTATTCAAAGTTGGTTAGAACATTTCAAGTTGGTTAGAACATTTTTGTTCATCTTGCACAATGCTCCCCTATACATTACATATATGTCCTAACAACATCTTTACCATAATACTTGGAAAATTATTGCTAGCATAGTTTTTTTTTTGTCACTTCAATCTCATTATGTGATGTATTTCAACTTGTTTTATTTCTCTCTTCACTTTTGTCAATGTTTTTTGTTAAATATTATTTCTTCTTCACTCCTATCCACGAATATCTTTCTCTCTTTATTTGCATGTAACCTCTTGTTTCATGCATTTGGTGTTGTGTTTATATGTCCCTTTGTATATATATATATATTTTTTTTTTTTTTTATTTTTTTTTTTTTTTTTTTCTTTTTTTTTTTTTGTTTTTTTTTTTTTTTTTCTTTTTTTTTTTTTTTTATTTTTTTTTTTTTTTTTTATTTTTTTTTTTTTTCATTCCACATATTTGTTTTGAGTCTCTTTCCTTTTGGTTGTATTTTTTTTATCATTCCATGCATTTCTTTTTGTATTTTTTAAAGTCTTGTTTATATTTTTCTTTTTTTTCATACATTTGTTTTTACATGTTATAATTGAACAAGGTGTAAAGAATTTTTTGATTCATGCCCATAGATGACGATGATGAAAAAGAAAAATTATTTTAACTAAAGGCATTGCTCATATTGGACGATCTTCAAAAAAAGTGACACACATAGGAAGGTTTTTAATTAGTCAAATTCAATAAGCAAAAAGACTTTCAATTCAATCATAAACACATTCATCAAGATTTGTTTGCAATTGCACTTATTTTTCTTAACAAATGTTTTTAGTATCATTACAAAATGAACCACTAGTTTGTTTTTTTAATTATGAATGTCATCTACATTTAAAATCCATGACGACTTACAACAAAAGTCAAATATTTATGGCATTAATGATTTTTCTCCAATTTTAAAATGTATAATTAAATTAAAGTTGTGAATTAAACTTATAAGATGTATGACAAAATGTCATTCTTAAAATGAAGGAAACAATTTATTTTTTTGAAATTGAACTATGAAAAATGGGTTGAAATGTGAAATGAAAGTTAGTTAATGAAAAGACCTTCACAAATGAAATGAAAATTTGTTGGAATCAATGGGAGACACTTTCACTTCACTCCCACACTAAACACACATTTTGGGAATTGAAAATTATCTTTAAGTGGTAGGTTTTAGGGTTCAAACCTTGTTCAAATTGGGCCTTTATGACAATAATGTAATACATGGGCGAATTTGACAATTCTCTGTTGAACAATTAATTTAATCTAAAATTTGGTAACTACCTTTTTTAATTTTGAAAATTTTGACATATGTGTAGTATATCTAATAAAATTTGTTAGTGTTTTAAAGATATTTCATCGTGTTAGTGGTCAATTAGATGTAAAGTAATTGATTTGGTCAGGCAAGTCCTTGGTTCAAAACTGATTAATAGTTTAAATGTGTTTTTTTTAAATTTTGGCAAAAAGGGCTGAATTTTTTTTGAAAATTTCATCAAAGTTGAAAATAATTTAATTTATGCCAAAGCCACCTAGGTACTATGGTATTGGAAAGGTTTGAATAATATATGTATAAAGCAATGTTGCATTCCCAAATTTAAGATTTCAAACATGAGTTTTGACCACTTGAAAGGTTGGGATTCAAATTATCAAAATGATTCTTGACCACTAAAACATGCAGCAAAGGTGCCAAATTAATTAAAATTTGGGAGCTTGATACGTATTTGTGAAGCTATTTCCAATTATTACACCATTTCCTTATGCATCTTTCCAATTGAAGTTTTTCAATCAAAAGTGTGGGTCAAATTAGTTTTGACCCTTATGTGCGTTTGTTAGAAAACTTCAACAAATGGAAAGTTGTGTGCAAGCCTAAGCTTGCATGTGTTTGAGGTTTCAAGTTCATATGTGAACTTTTATGTTTATGTGTGAACTTTGTGTTGTGATTTTTGTTGCTAAATGTGAACTTTCATGCTCATTTGTGAACTTCAATAAGTGTTTTGATTTTGTTGTCGAATGTGAATTGTTGTAAAAGAAAGGTTGGTATTAAGTGCTTGGAGGAGAAAATATGTGTTAAAAAGAACTTTGTGCACAAGAGTTATCGATTGTAACAAGAATGCCACATTTTTAAATGCGCAAAATGCAAAAATGTTTGGAGGTTTAATGTTGAAAATCAACCCATTTAATAGGTGAGGAATAGGAATTTAATATTATTAAAACATTTTGCTTGAAAATGAAAAAGCATGATGGAATTAGTGTTCCCATCTATGGGAAACAATGATTTCAAAGATTAAAATAATTTCTACACTTAGCATTTTCATGAATTTGAATTTCTATGGGAGGCATGTTTATTGTTATTGTGGTCTTAGTTAGTTGTTAGTTGCAATCTATGTTAAAGATTGCAAAAACATTGTGAACATTTGGCAACCCTATTTGGTGTGTGGGTATTACAATCCTTTAAATATTTTCCCAATGAACTTTTATTTGTGGCAAAATTTCCATCCCCATCTACCCCAAACTTTTGCATTTCCAAAATAGGAATTTCAATGTTGTGTCCATAGTTTACTTCTACCTTTTTGTAAGGCCGTCGTGATAAGCCATATTCTACCACACCTACAACTCCACAAAAACTCTTCATTATTAACGCATCTATGATTAAAGGTTGATATAAAGCAGTTGGTAAGAATGTGGAATGGCATGCCCTTTAAATTATTAATGGTGATAACTTTTATTACCATCAATCAATTATCTAACTAAGGTTTAGAGATCCTTTAAAAAACAATTACAATTTGAAGTGGACATTTTGAATTATTATTTACAAGTGCAAGATAAAAAAAACCCAAGGATGAAAAGATGCAATTATAATTTTGTGTACCTATGTAACATTTTGTAATTCATACAAGGGATAAACATTTGAAGTGTTTTACAACTCCAAGAGTCATGGCTTCGTGCTTGCCTTTAAATTCAGTTTAGGGTGAACCATTTGAAGTTCCTTGTGGTATGCAACTCAAGGTTAAATTTTTAGGTATCATTGATACATTTCTATTCATTTTAAGGACAAACAATCCAAGTGTTTTGTGGTGTGTAGATTAAGGATCCATTCTAGATCTACCTATTTATGTTTTTACATTCATTTTTAAGGTAACCATTTGAGGTTCCTATTGGTATGTAACCCAATGTTGAACTTTGGGTACCATTGATGCATTTGTATTTGTCTTACGAATAAGCAATTGACATTTTTTTGGTTTACAAATCAAAGATCCAAGGATGTTGTTTTTCAAATTGAATCATTAGATAATATTCAACAAAGTTTTCACATGTTATTTGTTACAATATTCTTAAGTCAAATTCCTTAAAATGATGCCTTACAAGGAGTTATATAATATCATTGAAGTTGTGAAATTTGTCTAAAAATGTTGTTTTTGAACCTTGATGTTGTATTCTTACACCATAAGTTTAAACATTATGAAACCACCTTGGTGCATCCTTATTCATTAAAGGGTTTCCAATGATACAAATAGTGCAATGGTGTTGTTATGGTTTGGGAGGTCTCAAAGTGATAGACATACACAACAAACAAATTACCTTCCTTCATAGATAAATATTCTTGTGGCTTATACAATTATTCCAATTGAATGAAATTGGAAAAGGAATATTTGGTATATCGTCTTCAGCCTAAATCCAATTTTCGTTTTCAATTTTGAGTTATTATTCAATTTCCAATGACAAAAAAAATGTGAAATTCAATATGTCCCATACCTAAATGTAAACATGTAAAAAACCAACCTCATTCATTTAGATGATTTCTTATAATACAATGGGTTTACTTGCAATGATGATGTGGCAAATTGGGATTGGATACAAAATATATGGATTTTACAATGACCAAAAATATTAATGACAAACAAAAATGTCAAATTGTATTATCATGTAAAGGTGAGACTAATTATTATACATGATTATGTCATTTTGAAAACATTCAAGTCTTTGAAAAACTAAAAAAATAGTGAAAGAATGTGCACTAGTTTCCCTAAAGCTTTTATTTGGATTTATTGAAATTTCAATGAAAAAATTGTTCAATATTCAATAGTTCCTAGATTATATGCTTAAACATCACAAAGCCACCTCCTTGCACCTTCTTTCACCAAGGGCTTTCTAATAATACCAAAAGTGTGATGGGGGGTGCCATGGTTTGGCACGTTTCAATGTGACAAATAAATAACCTCATTTAATAAATACATTACCAAAAAAAAATTGCTTTTATATATGAATTTGTTGAAATGGTATTTTTCATGTTGAACTTTAAAATAATTTGAATTTTTATTTTCATTACGATGGACTACCGTGAGATTAAGTTTTTGTTTCCAAATTCCTCAAGTGGGTAAACTAATGAGGTGGGTTGTAACATTTTTACATAAGTGTTGCTACAAATGGTGACCTAGGAAGTGCCTATATCTAGATGTGGTTAATTTAATTATTTTTATTTAGAGAAATTTTGAATTTTTTTTGTAGAAATCAACAATGTTTTTTGTTGTTTTTTCATTTTTTCAAAAGAAAGCCACCCGAAAAAAACATTGCTTATGATATTTTAACACAATTATATTTTAATGTGCACAAAATTCAAATGAAAGAGATAAGGACATGACAAATTTTGTTAAAGACAAGATTATACAATTGACAAGTGAGGTCTTGATTAACAAACAAACTCTCCACATACAAGGTGCAATTCAAGTAATAATTATTATATCTAATCACAAGGACAAGGGGATTTATTTATTATAAATTAACCAATCACATGGATTTAATTTCTTGTTAAGTATTTGAAACATATTATTTTAATGTATTAAATTCAAAATTTAAGATTTAGACATTTCAATTGTTTAAGGTGAACATTTTTTTTTTCCCAATGATGAGATTTGTTAGGTTTTGTCACGTTGACCAATGCAATATGTAACACAATCTAATATTTTACTAAAAAAAATTTCATTAATGATTTCAATTAAAAGACAGAAACCATAAATTGGCCCAACATTTAATACAAATAATTAAAACAAGGTGTATATCAACAATAATTATGAATGTTTGGAATCAAAATATATTTCAATATAAATCACATCATTCATACAAAAACATGTTTTTTTGCTTGATTTTTTAGTAAAAAAAATAGTCAAAATGATAGGCATAAAAAAGACCACCTTGTTAATCTAAACAAGTGAATTTGGATTTTCCATTGTGACTAGGGTGATCTTTTTTATTAGTAGGGTACATGAAACTATTTGACTAGTCATTTTGTTTAGCAAACATTAAACCATTTGATTAATTGAATTTCTACCTAAATTTAAATCACTTATTTTCTGGATTATTATTTTTAAATATATTTCAAGTAGGTAAATAGTAAATAGGTTTACATGTAAGTTGTAAAAAACCAAATAATTACATAGGTGGCAACCTTAACCTAACCTAACTTACTTATTTAATTTAATAGACATGTCATTTAGGCCATGGGCCCTTTGTTAAAATGGACAAGGTAGTCAACTTGGACATTTTAAAAAACCATGTAATAATGTGTATTGGATCAAATTTGTTTTCATTAATCTAGTAATGATTTTAAAATCATTAGTGTATACATGAAGTCATTAATGTAAATTTTTTAAAAAAACATTGAACCTAGCATCCAACATTTTTAAAAAATTATCATTTTGTAAGGTTGTATGTAATTAATTTTTGATTACATGTAATAATATATATGTAGATACTATACATAATATTTTAAATATTATTGAAATTTCAAAATCTATGGAACCTAATAAATGTACCCATTAAAAAAAATTATGAAAATATTTATTTAAGTGTTTCATATGATTTTTCAAAGTTTGATGGGTCCAAAAAAATCAAGGTGTGATGTTCTTAGTGGTACCACCTAAGGAAACTCTTACCTTATATACAATATGAATTTATACTTTATACATTTGTATTATTTTATGGGGTTCCCATGGTGACTAGTGGCATTTGAACCTTATTTCAATATTTATCATTACCAATAATTTAATAATATCTCAACCATTTAATAAAATGTGAATCAAATTTTGACATTTGTTCATTTGTGAAGGCACATTATATAATGACACATGGCATTTAAACATCATCTCAATATTCATTCATTGTTATTAATAAATCAATAATATCATAACCATCCAATGAAATGTGGATCAAATTTTAACATATGTCCACTTGTGAAGGCCAATTATATGGTGACATGTGGTAATTTTAAAGGCCCAAATTGATTATAAATTTTCTAATTAAATAAGTAGGTAGGTCATTCATAGGTAGCATGGTAAGGTTAAGCTAGTTAGGTAGGTGTAAGATAATTCAATGTTGTGTTTGGGTGTAACCTTTAGGTTTGAGCCTCTTTCATTGGCTCATCCCAAATGGCATTTGGTACCTAGTTTGTGAACAAGACAAATGCACTTATTTATACTATATGCACATTTGGAATACATGGCAAAAGTATTGAAATAATTTACATTTAGTTGCAAGTGCAACTAATGTAATTGCAACCTACATGCAAATACTACATTCTACCTATGCCATAGTGATTTAATTTACCTACTAGTTATATTAATTATATTATTATGATAATAATATTAATTGGTTAATAAATATTAATATTAGTAATTTTAATTAAAATTATAATGAAATTATAATATAACTATGATTACTTATAATGGTTAGTAATCATAAAATAATATAAAATATTTTTAAAATTAATTAAAAATTAGTAAGTTAAAAGTTATTGAACAATAATAATACTAATAATTAGTATACCATTATGATTATTATTATAAATAATATAATATTTTAAAATAATTATATATGATTCCCTATCATGATTAATAATATTATAATATAATTATTCAATTTAAGTTAGGGTATTTAGAAGTTAAGTATGTAACTTATTGAACATAGGAATTTTAATTTAATACTAACAACTACTTAGTTTAGGCTTTTAATTAATTTAGCCATGCATAACCTATGTAAATATATTGGTATATTAATTTAGGTATGTGTTAACTTAAGCCATTATTTTTATGACACATGTTCATTTTGTACAACATTAATGACAAGTTAGTTGCAAACAACAATTAGGTGTATGCAATTACATAGTGAATGGTTGTAAATAACAAGATTTTCTTAGTGCAATGGTCAAGATTCATACTTAAATTACAAGTTATTGTAACTTCAATTTCCATTTGACCATGTTAAGATCTAAATTTTTTAGTTACAATAACAGTTTAAATTTAATGTGCAATAGATACAATAATCACAAAAATTATTGTTTAAAATAATTTTTTTGATACAAGCAACCACACATACTGCATTTTTTTATTTTAAACATTTGTCCATTTACAAATAAGATGCATTGGTCCTAAAGGTGAAAAAAATTCAATTATCATTTATTTGGAATTTTTTTTGTCATTCTTATTTTCCTAAATCATATATAGTTAAATCCTTTGGAAAAAGAGTCCATTAGTTATTAATTAATTATATTTTCAACATTCAACAATGACTTTCATTCTTGTACAATGAATTAAGTGATGTTATATAAACTTCATTAGTTATGGATGAAAAATAAAGCTTTAGAATGATCAAGATGACAAGTTAAACTACAAAGATAATTATATGATAATATTATTTTATGTCAAGAAATAATTAAATCCAAGGCTTGTACATATGGTTTAAAGTTTATTTTAACATTTATGGATCTGTCACTCACTGATACATTTATGATTTCCTACAAAAATAAATGTATGTATTATTAATGTATTTCAATCACATGTTATTTTGATGTTTAATGATTAGTTTTATGTATAATATAAATATTTCATTTTTCCTTTCAAATGAAAAAAAAAAAATTGCATTGGAAACATGTAGTTATGTTTTTGCTTTAAATTATTGTTTACAACTATGAATGTGTTACAATTTTATTATTTGTTCGCTTCAAAACAATTCCATTACCTTGAGTGTCATTGTTTGTGAAAACATTTTTTCAAGGCCATGAATGTTGTTTGTAAGTATGAATTCAAAATTGAATGAAAAATTAATCAAGTTGGCCACTAACTAACTCAAAGATGGTAGTGAGTTGTTACTTTGAAAAATAACTCAAATAAGATCAATCATTCAAATTTTGTGTTATGATTGAAATTTGAAATCAAAGAATCACAAATGAACATCCCCTTATAAGATTATGAATTTGGATGAAATGAGAATGGATAAAGTATTGAAATAATAAAAATTAAGCATATTTCTAATTTGACCACCAAATGTTTACAAAATTGGTTTAGTTTGGAAAGCCCAAAACAACTAAATTTAAGTCATGTTAATTTGATCATGATAGGGTCATAATTTTAAAATGTGCATAGAGGCACTTTTCTAAGCAATAACTTTTTATGTTGTATTTTTAAGTTTTAAAAAGTCAATAACCTATGGTGAGTAAGTGATAAATGATTTTGACCTTTAATATGAAAGGTTAAACACCACAAAGGGGAAGGAAAACCTTATAGACTTTCAAAACATTTTCAATTTTATGACCACATGAGAATTTAGTTTAAATCCTAATGGAGAGTTACAAACTTTCTTATGTTGCAAGGTTGGTATCATTACCAAATTAACATGTTAATGATATTATAAAATATATTACCCAATTTCATAAATGAGTGTTGCAACTTTGAAATAAAATTTTGACCAAATTGAATTTTCTTTGTAACATTGGCAAGGTTTTAAAAAAGGATTTAAAAAAAAGTGGGGTCACATTCTCAACTTGAAATTCCAAAACCCAAGTTATGACCAATTGAATAGTTGGGAGCTAAACATATGGATTAGACCAACTTCAATTTGGGAGCTTGATATGTTTTGGGGAAAAAATGTTTTAAGGGCTATACTATTTCTTGTGAAAATTCTCTATTCAAAGTCTAAATGGAAGAGTTATCAACTCACAAATTATAAATTTTCAACTTGAAAATCTTATGCATTTGTGCCACTTTGATGTGGTCCTCACCACAATTTACAAAATACATTATTGGAGAAGAAGTGGGGCCCCTCCCAAGTCTAGGTTGTGTTCATCTAACGAATGTGAGTTGTTTATGTCATATTCATGCACCATTTTGGCTCCAAACTACATTTATTTTTCGTTTTTTGTTTATGCAATTTGACATGTTTATTAATTCAACTCAAAAATTTCATCACAATCTCATCCTAGAATTCTATTGTGGGGGTTAGAGAGTGCATTTTGGGTTTATGTTTTATTGTTGAATCATGAATTAGTAGGGTTCTTGACTTAAACACAATCTGACAATCCTAGAAGTGCATCAATGAATGTTTACTTGTCCAATCATAAATTATTTTAATCGTATAAGATTTTAGGTTGATGATTTGTTTTTATTTTTATTGTTAGTTCACAATAATAAATTAACAATGACATGAAAATAAGTAATAACAACTAGATGTAGGTGAAAGTAATTCCTATTGTGGTTTGGGAATTTTACATAATCCAATCCAAAATGCTTCAAATGGTTATGGTTTATTCTTTTTTACTATCATTGTGATGATTATGAAGTTTAAAACATCTTTTTCAAAATTACATTTAAAATTATTTAAAGCATTAATTATTTTGGTCCCCATATAACCTTTTGATTGTTGTTTAGGACCATTCCATTACATGATGTTCATTTATTAATGTTTGCATTTTGTGAATCCTATAAGAAAGTAAACATTATGTTTTCTATGTCATAATCAACTTGGATTCTTATTTTAAAGGTTAGATTGTGAAGGAATGACACATGTTTTTGTTAACTTTAAGTTTCACAAAGTATTGAAAATAACATTTGCAAGGTTTCTAAATGAAATAACTAAACAAAAATCATTGGTGAAACTTTTTTTACCCAAAATTGTTTTAAACTACCATATGTTTTGAACAATATTGTTTTATGTTTATATATTTTATCATTTTAATGTGTGAACTATATCCCTTTCTTTGCCAAAGCTAATGTTTGAAAAATGATAAATAATGTAGATCCTTATTTATAATTTAAATCCAAAACCATCTTTGCAATGATGTCAAAGTAAAAAG
>Ga0116228_10005729_pt1 | contig 11082 bp, 3 predicted proteins | sample S1TSphfallax_2_FD_89694 | JGI IMG/M metagenome (GOLD analysis project Ga0116228, IMG submission 89694) | Host-associated microbial communities from peat moss isolated from Minnesota, USA - S1T2_Fc - Sphagnum fallax MG | ecosystem: Host-associated > Plants > Peat moss > Unclassified | place: USA... | reverse complement strand
CATTCTGGAATCACGAAGCCTGTTAATAAACAGATCCAATACCTACTCTAATGCCTAACCTTCTTGAGTGCTGCATTTTAGTGGCTATATTCAACCCTAGAAGTATTAAGTTTGGAACTCGTATAAACTCGCTTTGATTTTTTTTTTTGGTCTCTAATTGATGGGGATAGCATTGCCCAGCATAATTCTGGGGTGTTTAAAAAAAAACAAAATGCATGTTCCAATGTAATAACACCCCAAGTGCCAAAAGAAGACCATCCATCATCTAGTTAAACCTCGGTATCTTGAAGTAGATGAATATTGCAACACCCTTGGAGAAAGGAAACCCATATAAACCACCTAAAGTAAAACTACATGTCTTCGGTCTCTTGTTTGTTTGTGTGACCAACTAATGTGGAGATTGATTCTCAAATTAATAATTGTCCAATTATGATCCCATGACTCATTGAAGGTCGGAAGAAACTCATGTAAAGCTAATGGATTAGCTTTGATTGTGTCCATTGTCTTACTCCAAGCCAAGTTCATCATAATTGGTGGTTGCTCCCAAACTATTCAATGAAGTTTGCTAGGATGCCATCTGGACCACTTATTAAATAGAAATTATCCCTTTCTATCTATATCCACCAATTTGAATAACAATATTTGATTGAATTGTTGAATCCCTTGAGAATTATTCCATCAAAGATTCATTGATCCCAACCAAATAACTCAGAAGCACATCCTTGTGGGTGGGAAACTATAGCTTTTTAATCACTATATGCATTTGTTTGGATGATTGTTATGGCATGGGTGAGAAAATTGTAGAGATAGATACCTATGATCATTCATTGAACATTATGTTATGATTGCATGAAAACATTAAGTAAATGTGTCACACATTTTCAACATGACCCTAGTTTAAAAACTTGTAAAGTGCGTGATGGTCACACTTTTTATTCATGTTTGATATTGTGTTTACATCTGACGAACACAATAACTATTAACATGTTTATTCCTTTGTAACTAAACAATGTTGTTGAACTTGCAAAAAAAAAGGTAGGAAATTTGTAATAAAAAAAAATCTCATATCATTTATTAAAATTATATAATATCTCTATGATTCATAAATGAAGATATTTTACATTTCAGGACAATTTATTTTATTTTGGTTTGTTATTAACCACCAAATTGGAATCAAGTTTAATGATTGCTTTGCAAAGGATAAGGTTCTAGATTTTTTATTTTTTATTTTTGAAGAACCTATAATTTACATAGTATCACCTTGATTGAATTCTAAAGAATAATACTTTGACAAGCTAAAAACCTCTTATGACTTAAAGAAACTTGAAGAATATCTTGATCAAAGTTTACATAATTTGATTATTAACTATTTGCAAAATTGAATTTCCCAAATACATTATGTTTGAAGAATGAACAGGAGCTCTATGGGAACAAGCAAAGAGAGCAATTATGAAACCATTGAAAAAATTGATCAACCATGTGCTCATGTCAACTTGTTTGGGCTTAAGTCTTTTAATTAAAAAAAAAAATGGGGGTTGAACATTGTCCATTAAATGTAAGGTAAAACCTTAACGTGCAAGCATTATCAAAATAAAAGGCCTAGGACAAGGTGTTGGGCGAACCCATCTTTGGTTGGTATCACTAGGAATCACCTCAAAGAATGGTTAATGAACTAAAAATGGTCAAACCGTTTCTTTTGGGCTCTTTACTTTAAATGTTTTGACAATTATAAATTTTTTTTTCTCATGTTTATCAATTGTATGCATTAATATATGGCTTGAAGTATATTTTGGAATTAAAAAATTAAAAATTTCTAAATTTTTTTATTCCTAATTAAAATGACCCCTTCAAAACTTGATGGTCTTAACTTTGGAAATTCATAACTAAATTATATTTATTCAATTAGTTGGCTAATAAAAACCTAAAAGTAAAATGACTTCCAAACTATTATTAGTATTAATTCCTAAAAAAAATTCTCAAATGATGTTTCAAAGTTTTGTTCATCATTAAAAAAGTTCAAGCAAAGGAACCATTGTTATATTTTTGAAAAGTTTTATAAATGCAATGATTAAGAACATCAAAATATAAAATATTTTTGATGTTATTGAAATTTCAAAATCTATAGAACTTAATAAATTTACTCATTAAGAAATTGAAATATTTATTTAAGTGTTTCTTATGATTTAAATTTTTTGAGGGGTGCAAGAAAATCAAGATGTGATGTTTTTAAAAGTAACACCCACGGATGGGCTTGCTTTAGAAATCAAGTTCCACCCCACATTTTGGGAATGTCCCCTACTCATGGGCTTTACCTATCATATAGCACAAAACAAAATTTATTATGAACCAAACCTATGTAAATCATGAGATGTATGAATGGGAACATTCTTATGCCTATTCAATAGTGGGAGGGTTCTTACATCTATAAATAACCATCATTTCCCTCCACCTTTGAAAAGTAGGCATAATATCCTAGGTGGGAAATTCAAGGATATAAAGTGTTTTCTACAAATTGTACAAAATTTTGTCAAGTGCTTTATGTTGGGCACAACCTGATTGAATGAAAATAAAAGGGCATGGGGTTTACAGATTATAATAAAAAAAAAATTATCATTGAAAATCACTGTAATCATTGTAATTTGTGCAAAATGACTCAATTGAACATTAGGATATGTAAATTAAAAATTCGTTTCATTCAACTTGAGGTTTTGACTCTAGTTAAGAACTTTTGAAAATGGACATAGATGTATGAAATGAGAACAATTTTGTAAAATGACTATCTTATTTATAATATCATTAAAAGAATTTTGATTAAAAAACTTAGATGATAAACAATTGTTAACTACCTTCCAAAAAAACATTCACAATTTTAGGAAAGTGAAATTCTATTTATTTTTAATTTCAAAAAAGTTTCAAAATCTTAAAGTTTCAAGAATTCTTTGAAAGTCTTTTATCACATGCAAATGAAATATATGCACATGATATATATGTATAAATTATAGTTTAGAATAGAAGAAAATGATCCATCAAGTAATTAACATATTTTGAAATGATTTGAAATGATTATTTAATATATCAAGATGAAATTCAAAATTTCACGAAATTTGTGCATTTCTAGAAATTGATATTTACTCAAAAAATATTAATATGCTAAAACAACATTGCAAATATATGGATAATTGTCAAGCATTTTTCACGAATTGAGTTTCAATTTTTCAATCAACTTCAATTTGTTTTGCTTCATTTAATAATTTGAACTAGTGTTTTTTTGGCAACGTTTCGTGCAGTGGGAAAAATAAATAGTGTTTGTTGACTTTACCAATCACTAAATTTTAAGAAAAATTAAAATTGAATCACCAAATTATATATTATGTTCCAATAGGTAGCCAACAATATCAAAATATGGTTTTTATTAAAAACTTTCATTTTTGATAGCCATTTAGTACTCTCATTTTGGTTAAATCGTTTTATGGATGATTGCCACTTCAACTACATAACAAAAATTGAAAAAAAAAACACTAACACCCAAGTTCCAACATATAGCAATTTACATTTTGGTAAGGGTCAAGTTTCCTATTCTATTAGAATTGAGGCTTTCATTAGTTGATTACCTTAACCTAAAGTCAATTTCATTTTAAATAATCCTCAAAATAGTGAAATGAAATAATGTGCAAATATGAAGTTGACATGTTGAAAATTATCATAATTATCATAGGTTACACTTTGAATAATTTCAATACTCATATCACAATATTATAGTAGATAGTGGAAAAATATATAATTTCAACATAAAAAACGAATTCATTTTTTGAAAAAAAATAATTATTCATTTTTTCAATGTGAAAGTTGACCAAAGGCTATGGTAATGCATGTAAGTCCTCTTGGAAAACCATGTTTCAATTTTGTTTAGGCTTGGAATTTAGATTGGAGGAGAAAAATGAATCAACAATAAGACATTTTTTTTTTAAATGAGGTAATTAAGAAACCAACCTTTGTTATTTTGTTGGTGTGGGTCTAGCAACGCACTCCTCAATTTTTGTTTTGAGAACAATTCTAGCAGAGGATCCTGAACTATTATCACGGGCAAATTGTTAGTTTTGAACCCTTTTCAAAAAAGAAAAACAAATGGAGAACATCCATTGCAAAAAGGTTGAAATACAACACAAAACTTAGGCCATCACCCCCAGCAAACCAAAGACACCAAGCCTACCACATAATGTAGCCACTACTTGGTGGTTGGTAACACCATCCTATTTTTCATCTTTCACAAGCACAAATGGCACCACATCTCATCAAAGGCATCCTTTAGGATCTTCTTAGTCTTGAAATTTTATTCACATACTTTAAAGTATAGGGCAATGCACAAGGTTGGGTGGTTAGCTACCATAAAATTTGACTCACCTTTTATTTTTCTCTATTTTTGTATTGTGATACTAGTGAAAACCAGGTGGTTTTCATAGTAAAAAAATTGAAAAATAACAAGAAGCACTTTGAGAAGTGAACAATTGTTTTTATGAGCATTTCGATGAAGCCTACATTTCACTTTTCAAAATGCCCACTCACTATTGAAGCCCCATTACAGCGACTTGAGTGACCAAGCCCCCATAATGATACCAATTCCATTTGGGATGAACTTGTTCTCATCCTAATTACCAAACTTGGTGCAATCAAACATGTTGAATCAAAGTTTTATTTTTCTTATAATTTAACCCTTAGATTTTTTTATAGCCCCATACCTACCCAATGCACCCACCTTTGCTAAAAAAAAATTTCACAAATGTTTTAAAACCCTGAAGCCCAAACCGGCCATTAGTCGTTATCACTATTGTCATAATATGTTGTTCTGGTTGTTGGGTGAAAGTGTTCCAAGGTGAAGGAGGTGTTGCAAGGTGAGGCTTTGTGTGAGAGGATCAAGGGAACTACATTGTTGCAAAGAAAGAAAAGATCATTATTACGGAGGAGCAGAGAGGATTGTTGTTGCTTAGGGGGGAGCATGAAAACATTGCTTCATAGTGGAACACTCCTATGGAAGGAGCTAGGTTGCAAGAGGAATGGAGTGAGGCTATGGGAGGAGTGTTGTTAGAGGATGAGTTCTACATCTTTTGCACTTTTTTTCTTCTTTTTTTACACAATCGCCAAAGCTCTTTTTCTTTCTTTTATTTTTTTGTTATCTTACAAAATTATAGAAGAAGAAGAAGATGATGACCACCTATTCATCATTGTCTTTTTTTCCTTATAAGCTTGTAGGTTTTTTTTTGTGTGCTCCCAAATATGATGATGATGGTGAGCAAATGTCATAATTTTTTTCTTAAAATAATTGGATGTAATCATGTTTATAGGAACTAGAAGCAGTCCCAATCACTATTTAATAGTGTCTTTGTTACATCAAAATTTTCTTTTAGAATTTTAACTTGAAAATAAGTTAAGGTTTTTGCACATTAATAAATGTAATATCTTATTTTATTAATGTCCAAAAATATGAAATTATTCCATTAACATTTGGACCTTCAAAAGTAATGTAATTTTTTTTGTAACCATTGTTTTTAAGTAGTAAAAGGACTTGTAAATGGACTTGGAAAACTTTGAAAGTGACAGTTTTGGAAAACATTTAAAACAAATCTTAACCAAATAATACAAAAAAATAAATTTAAGCTTCAAAACATTTTTTGAAAACTTTCTCTAAGAATATTCCTTAAAAAACAATCATCTAAGGGGCACCAGTGGCTCATAGTAACTCGTTCGCACCCAATTTAGAAAAAAATGACAATATTGAACATTGTCATCATTATCTTCTTATTTTTATTATTATGTTCCAAAAGAAAACAATGACGATGAGCATTGCCATCATTGTCTCCTTCTTTTTATTCTATTCTAGAAGAGGATGACAATGGCAATGCTTGCTATCATCATCTTGTTCTGTTTAATTTGTTTGAGAAAGAAGAAGACAACAATGTCGACTCTCGTTGTTGTTTTCTTCTTCTTTTTACTTTGCTCCATTCACCCCCACAAAAGAAAACATTGGCCAATTTTTAATCCCAAAGCTATTGCTTTTGTGAATGTTCACCACTTTGATTACATCATAAAATTTGAAAAAAAAACAAAAAATTTTAAAAGTAAAAGGATTGCAGTCAACAATAGGTAAGTAGGGTAGTGTGAGCTCCATAAATTAAAAGCTTCTTGCCATCTCTACACTCAAATCTTCCATCATGTCTTTGGAATTCCGATTTTTCATTCTCCCATGCAACAAGTGAAATTGCTCATCTCAAAACTCTATGTGAACTAACCATGCTAGGATTCAATAGTCTTAGATTTTATAATGACCTTGCAAAACTAATTATTCTCTTGCATTACTCATGTAGGTAATCATTTTACAAGTCTAGTGAAAACCGATCTTAGAATTGCAAGGTCAAAGTTAGTTGTTGCTATTTTGTTTAATCTTGCATGTCGCATCAAAAGGAAAAAAAATTGTGTTTTTTTTTGTTAATAGAATGGTTGTTTTCTTTTAGGATGGCACTTCGAAAAAAACTCACATGAAAGCAACCAAGGCCAAGGCATCAATTACAATTGAAGAATAGGCAATTGTATTATACACAACTTTGCTTCTTCAAAGTATGTTATCAATATTTTGAATATGTTTAAATTTGCCAATGGTGATATGGAATCCCATCCTCATTTTCCATGCAAAAATGGGGTTGGGTTTTTTTTTTTTGGTTAGTTTTATTGGTCTAGCAATACCCATAGTGAAGCTTTAGTGCATGACACGTAGTATATATATTAATTATACTTGTGGAAATGATGGTTTAGTTTACTAATGCTCAAATTGACAATTGGTCATTTTGACTAATGAAAACATCTTAGGACCCATGGTAAAAAAAACACTAATAAAAATGGATAGGTTCAAATTGACTTGTTTGAAATGACATTTTGGTCAAGTTGATAAGGGCCAAAATGGTTTTTTTGACCAATTTTCCCAATAAAAAAGGTTATGATTTCTTGTAGTGATTCCAACTTGACCTTAAAATTTGCATTCATTTTGTTAAACATCAAAACCAAAACCCAACCCTTAATTTAAAATCGAAAACCCAAAACCAAAAACTTAAAACCCTAAACCCTAAACCTAACCTAAAACCCTAAACCCCTTAGAATTACCTAAACCTAATAAAACTTAAACCTTATCTTAAAAACCAAAATTGTAACCCAAAACCTAAAGCCCATCTTGAAACTGAAACCCCAACACAAAATCCTAACCTCCTAAAACCTAAAACCTTTTGATAAACTAAAACCTACAAAACTCAACCCTTGATTTAACAACCTAAAAAAATTACAACCTAAAAAGTCAAACCTTAACATGTTCAACTTTTAAACATAAAGTTTTTTAAAAGTAAAGTGAAATGAATGGGCAATCTTTTCAAAAAATTGCATATGCTTTGTTGAATGTCCTAATAGCATTGAGATTAATTCCAAGCACTACTCATGCTTCACAATGCAACATCATGAACATCTCCCCACTAAAGTTGTCCAACAAGTATTTAAAGTATTCATAAGTGTGAAAAAAAATGTTGATGCCAATTTTTTTGGATGTTTGACTAGCATTGGAGGATATTCATGCCATGGTATAACCCCAAATACTTGAGGACCAAATAGATGAACAACCCACCATTTTCCACCATGGCAAATCATGCATTGCATTTTTTTGATGCATTAAATTAGTTCCAATGGGTAGGATGGTTCCAATGCTTACAAATTTCAATGAAAATTTTGTCAATAAATCTAATGCACCCCTAGAATTGCAAAAGTTACATAGTTATGATTTGTTGTTCTTTAATGACAAGTCATGAAATTTTGTCGATAGTGACAAAATTGATGCAAGATGCAATGAAAAGACAATCATCATTTATGAAAGCATTATATTTAATCATGTTATTGTGTTTTATATACAAAATAAAGTTAAACAAATGGTATTCCAAAGCAAACTTAGATAGTTGCCGAAAATGTGGTGCGACTCCTTTGTGCACCTCGCATGACTAATAATGACCATGACCTTAAGCTTTGACAACTCCACAAACCTCCAAAAGTGAAATTGGTGAAAGTTTTAAACAAACTCATAATAACCTATTTGGTTATCAACATATCACACACATCTACATTGGAATCAATCGATTGCTTGCATTCCTCTTCCAACTTCACTATTCTGAAATATTCCCCAGTGCTGATGCAAGCAATTCTGGCCTATATCCTTATTTAATTGGTTGTTTGAGGAGTCAATGAACTCCATAGGTCACAAGAACAACCCAAAAAAAAAGGTGAAATGGGGCCCTGAAAAAAAACAATAAAGGTGAAATGAAGGTTTCAAATTGAAAAAAATCAAAATCAAGTGAAGTTGCAGTTCTTTAAAAAAATTAAAACACATGTGAAATAAGATTCACAAAACCCTAAAATAAAAAGAAATGAGATTCACAAGAAAACACTAAAAGATTAAGTGAAATAAAATGGAATGACATTTGAAAAGGAAAAGGATAAATGAGGTCTCTATTAGGGTACTTATAATATATTCTTAACCTCATAAACGACTTAAATAGATAGGTATCCAAAGTGGTTAATCCTAAAATATGGGTAATGTAACTTGATGTGTAACTTAATTACACAATTACTTAAGTAATTGTTTAATGGGGTGTAGGATTCCATAATAGGTCATGGCACATAGACTTATGTCATGTGCACCATGTGATGTTGATTCTTTGTGATTAATTGTGGAATCACATGAGGAACCATGTGATGTTGTTTCCTTGTGATTTTGTTCCTTCTGATTATTTGGGGAACCTTGTGGTGGATAAATTTTAGGAAGTTTTTTTATTAGTTTTCCTTTTGGTTAGTATTTAAGGAGGTGTTTGTGACCTTGAGAAACACCTTCATTTTGTACAAAGTTATGGTATGAATACAAAGGTTGCGACAATGCAAGTTTTGGATTTTTAAAAGCTTTTGATTTTGGATAGTTTTGGTGTTGTTTGTGTGTAGTTCATGGTAGGATAATGGTGAGGCTTACATAGCCAATAGAAGAGTGAAAGGATAATTTTACAACCAAGAACATAGATAATAATCATACATAGTTTTGGTCTTAAACCCATTCGTGTTCTACAGTAACACTGGCATGCAAAAAAAACCCCTCCTCTGAAATTATAAAAAGGATGACTTTTAAAGTTTCTCTCCCCCCAACCCTTTAAACAATTTCTCTCCCATCCCCCTTGTCCAAAAAACAAGAGTGTGGAAAAAGTAAACCAACCTCAGCCCACGCCCCTCTCTCCCCCTTGTCCCCCCCGCCCTCCCCACAGTCCGATTTTCAAAGCAGTCAAACCGTGCCTCCAAAGCATGGTGTTATTTTCATATTTTTGATGTAGCCGAAGTGGCGATCCATAAGGTAGTTTAGCCAAATTTGCTTACTAACAACATATGATATGAAAATAAAAAAGTTGAAGTATTCTTCATATTTTTTGGCCACTTTCTTGAATGCAACAAAGAATTCTGGCGATTTTGTAATATTTTTTAACTTTTAAAAGTTTAGCTATTAGAAAAGAAATAACACATATTTTTACCCACCTTGAAAAATAATTTAGCCATAAAAGAAAACCCTGCTCCACAATCAACTTTTTATATCACCATGTGCTTTCCATTGTGGCTTCTTGTTTGGGTGACTTTAAGGACAACAAGTATTAGGGGTGAAATATGAAATAGGCATGAAACACTTGGCAAAACTCGACATCACTTTACAAATATCTTTATTACATAGTTTTCAAATAAATCTTTGTTAGAAAATTAGGTGATGAAAAGGTAATAAATGATGAAACCCTGCCAACCATATATTAACCAACAGGATCCCTAGCTTACCAAGCAACTTGGAGGACATTTGAATATCATTTCTCTTCCTCTTGTGGATGGTGTGAATGATGTCAAACTAAAACATTTGAATATTAAAACCATTATTCTCTAGATGGGTTTTCTTAAGAAAAATATATTTGCTCAAACAAATCATCCACATAGGTAGTCGAAATAAACCCAATCCTCAAAATTGACCCCATGCAATAACGTGAAAGCTAGCCTGATTCTATGATATCCTTCACACACACCTTCTCTAAATTGTGTGAAGTGTTAATGAACTGAAAATAACATTATAAACTAAAAATAAAATTTACTACTCGCAATAAAGTTTTATAAAAATTATGAAATAAAAAAATATTTTTAATAATTTCAAATAAATATAACACAACATTTATACAATTTTCATCGTTCGTTATTTTTTAAAAGGTGGGGGAATACTATATATATACACCAAAAAACCCATGTTGATTTTAAATATGTTTATTTATAAATCATTTTATGGAAAAAAAGAAAAAAAATCTTCAAGATATCATTATTGTTCAAATGTATGAAATAGTGAAGATTTGAATGCATTTTCAATCAAATTACTTGATGGTTTGGTTTTAGTTTTTTTATAGATGTTTAGGTCTTGGAATTTATTTATTTTCATTTGGACAAAGTATGGAAAAGATAATATGGTCAAAGTTGGGTGCTTTTGTATGGGACAAAGGATGATGTGAAAAAAGGTTGTAAAATTATCCCATATCCTTTGTCAACAAGTTGAACTTTGTAAACTATATAACTAGATGAAAAAGTATTAATTTACACATAATACATGCACTAAATATATTCAAAGTGAAAATATTACTTGTGATGAGCCAATAAAAAAGGCTTATCACCAAAAAAATAAATAAGATCCTACTTACCTACCTAACAAGGCAGCTTATATCTAGGCCTAGTTTAATGACCTAGCTTTAGGTGCAACCTAGGAAAGGACATAGTGTAGACTCCTAGGCTAGGACTTTTGTTTGTTATATTGATATCTCAAATTGTCAACCACAACATCTACAAAGTCTCAATTGTGCTTTGTATGCCCATTTTGTAATTATGGAGGTGGAGTTTGATGACATTGGACATGTGGACATTTTTGGGGATGCCCAAGTGTTCATCTACAAACAAAAGTGGAGTTGGATGTAAGATTAAAACATAAAACAAAAAGATCAAGTTATG
>Ga0116228_10005728_pt1 | contig 11087 bp, 4 predicted proteins | sample S1TSphfallax_2_FD_89694 | JGI IMG/M metagenome (GOLD analysis project Ga0116228, IMG submission 89694) | Host-associated microbial communities from peat moss isolated from Minnesota, USA - S1T2_Fc - Sphagnum fallax MG | ecosystem: Host-associated > Plants > Peat moss > Unclassified | place: USA... | reverse complement strand
TTTTTATATAATTTTAAAGCAATGGTTACAAGAGGTTAAAAGTCCTTATACGTATATTTCACTCATTAGATTGATTCCAAATTTTTATGACATGTACATAATGTATTCACAATAATATTTTATAGAAAATATTCTATTTATTATTTATATTTTTTCTTACAATCCAAAATTCAAAAAATTAAATAATGGTTACAATTGCTTTTGGTACATGTTGGTATGATTGCACCCATGATCAACCATAAAATATTTCAAACATTGCCATGAATAGGTCCAATTGTTTTATAAGCACTATAACCTATTTTGAGAAGCTTAGCATATTAGTTTGGGTTCTATAATATAAGGAATGACTCTTGCAATTAAGTACTTTGAAGACAATAATCACTAAATTGAAAGGTCAAAGTACTTTGTTAGTAGTACCTTACTTTATAGAAGCACCACAATGCATTTTGAAAATATCTAGGTTCAACCACAAAGTGTTTGGACCAAGTGTGATATGATTATGTGCATAAGATTGACCATTATGCAAAGTTGCAAAATGGTTTGTGAGCATTAAAACTTGCTTTACATAAGCAACATAACACTTTTCAAAATACTTGGGATACAATCCAAGGTATTATCAAAGTGCTTTATAATTCACTTGAATTGAAAGGGTTAGAGTTAATTTTTAACCACAACTTTACTTGATAAAAACAATTTAACACTTTTCAAAGGGCCTACAACCAAGTGAACATGGTGTAAATTATGTTCATTCCAGGGCCCACTCTTGCTAATACAAAGGGATATTCTTCATATCTAACAAAAAAAACCAAAAAATTTAATGGTTTTCAAGCAATTAATCAATATTTTGCGTTAATATTTTCAGTTGTTGTCCTCGCAAAATCTATGCTTTTGAAAAAAATATAGCACATCTAATTGAAAGCAAGGAAATATGTACACAAACACATAATGAATAAACACTTGATGACCATGCTCTCTACACCTAGATTAGGTCTTGTTAATTAATATTGTTGCAAATCATTGAAAAACTAGACATGAGGGAAAACTTGCTACTACTTGTATTTTTCAACACCTTACCTTGGACTTCATGAATGCAAACTTACACACCTCCAACTACCTAAATGCAAACATACACACCTCCAACTACCTAAATGCAAACATACACACCATGATGAATGACACTCAAGTGCATTCACAATAAAAGGAGCCAATAGGCCTTAGGTGTAGGTCCTTTCTAAGGACTCTGCTTTTTCAAGTTTGAAACATAGCCTCCATGTTTTGGATAAGGCCCATTATTGGATGATAGTGCCAACTTAAAAAGTTTAATTCACATGTGTTTCCATGAATTTTCAAACAATATGTAATTAAATCTATTTTTTAATGATAAATTTCCAAGTAAATTAAATGTGTAGATTTCAACAAAAGTAAACATGTCAATAGTTTTTAAATAATATGTGTTTCAAACCTTCAATGATACATTTGTACATTGGATTTATCAAACATACATTTCTTTAACATCATTCCAAATGGAGCAAACCATATTCACAAAAATAAAATAAAGTGTTATATAACACATTTAATAGTCATGAAAATGCAACCTTGCCTTTGCTTATACCAAAATGTATGTTTTTTGTTTGAGGAAGTTTTTCAAATTATATAATTTTAATGATCAAAAGCACATTTAGACACTACAAAAAGACTATCATGGATAATTAAAATAAAACATATATTCAAATTTTAATGATACCATGTTCTGATAATCAACAAAGGTGTATGCACTGTAAGGTGGCCCATTTTTTATGGATGTTCCACTCCCTAAAAGTCCATATGATAGTGTTAAAATGGTAGTTTATTTTTATATCATTAATTTAGTGGGGAGTTACATGGTGGTTAATGAACTAAAAAGCCCATATGAAAATTAGCCATTCTAAACAATTCATTAATGTACATGTTAAAAAATAAAAATTGAAATCCACCTTAAAATGTTTATGATATGGACTTATGAAAATATGGCTCATTTTAGGCCATTGAAAAGTCCATAACTTTTGCTTGGTTAATTTTTTTCTAGTAATGTTTCTGCACATATGTTCTTTTTGTTTTAATATGTCATATATTGAGTCCCTATAATATACCCCACGTAAAATTCATACACAAAAATGCATGTATATAGAAGCACAAAACAACAAACCAATCCATATTTTTCAATTTCAAAAGTTCATTATTATATATTTGGTATATATATGTTGTAATTTTTTTTTATAGATGTCTTCTTATTCAAGTTGATAATCTAAATCTAGCCACAAATTTGGAAAATTATTGTTTTTATGCCATGTTAATAACATGTAAATGCACACCACTCTATAAAAAAATGGATTGCGACGCAAAAAATGAGCCACCTACTTTGCAACCACCTTCAATATATGGTCATTCGTAATGTTTCAAAATTAATGGTGTGATTTTACATAAAATAAAAGATGTTCAAAACTTTAACACCCTATACACATCAAATTTTCCACTCCTTACAATATACACATATGACCAATGAAACATATCGAGATTGCACAAAATCCATTGTGATGAAAATTCATAAGTATAAAAACATTTTGGAAGTGATTTCATTAAATTTCAATGCTTACAACTCATGTAATCATTTTTCAAAGTCATGGAGGTGCAAGCTTTTATGTGTGTACATGCAATCCTTAGCTCCTTTTATTGTGAATGCCACTCATAGATTTCATGTGCAAAATGTCAAGTGCTAGTTGAATTTAATGTTCACAAATTAGAGTTTAAACAACAATTTTGACTTGTGGGTTTTGGAGCTTACATGATATGAAACATAAATCCCCAATTTGGTAAAAATAAATAGGTCCAAATTATTGTAGAGAAACCCTATCACACAAATGGGTCAAAAATTGGAAACCTAATTTACCAACAATGTCAACCATGTTCATTTCATAATTGAAAATTCAAGATGCATGGCAATTGACAAGTAATTCCATCTTCTATGCATATTAAAATTTCAAAAACTTCATTAAGAAAAAAAACTCTAATTGACAACACACAATGCTTAGATTTTGAAGTTCTAAACACTTACAAAAAATTGTTTATAGTTGTACAAGTTACAAGTTAAGCACTATATGCTAGGGCTAATGTTGATATGTCCCTTCCAAGTCAACCTCCCATTGATTTGTGATAGCTTGTGCTTCTTGCAATCTATCCAAGAAATATAATAAAGGGACTATAGAAAACCCTAACTCAAGTATATACAAGTAACAAATGGACAAAATTAGATCTTGGATTTTACACCATTCTCTTTACTATGGGGTAAAACATGGCTGCTGCTTTGACCATCATTAGAATTAAGGATTAGGGTACAATATGGTGTTTCCTACCCCCCACTTTGATGATTTTTTTACAAGTTTGCCCCCTTTTTTGATCCAAAATGTTTGATGGTGGAACACCTTGAAGATGCCCACAAGTCTTGATGATCTATTAGTTGCTTAACAATTTTAGCATGGACATAACCATGAACTTTTAAATGACATGTTCTATCAACCATAACACTCAAACTTGCATCATCTTTTGTAGGGCTTTTTGGTGGTGTAAAAAAAATGTCTTCCTCACTTTCAACTCCATCCCATGCCAACTTTTCATGCCCATTTTTTGTTTTGCTCAAGGTTTCCCACATAGCATTGCTAATATGCTTCAAATCATCTCACTTCTGTACATTGTCCCTTTAATAAGTTGTCCAAAAAATTAAAATCAAACCTTGCAAATAGACCAAACTTGTAATCAGAGCTTGTAAACAAACAAAAATTATAAACAAACCAAGTGTAATCAAACTTTACAAATAGACCAAATGCAAATCAAACCTTGAAATTATACCTTGTAGAAATTATAAACCAATACTTAAGAACCCTGAAATAATTCGAAAGCCCACCTCATGAAACATTGCGTTGGAAATATGAAAAATCCTAAATGAGTTGTTGGTTCTGACCATGTTCAACCACAATTGAACCCCTAAGAACCCAATAATATGGTGAATTTTGACCTTCAAAAGTTCAATGAAACCTAGCTACAACAAGTGATTCAACCAAAGAAACCATGTGCGAAAAGCTTAGATAGTGCAAAACTTTACAAACATGAAGAAACCCTCTTTGAAACCTTTTTGATATTTTTCTGAGTGCAAAAGTAAAACTATGTTCAAAAGACCAATTGACTACCTTAAACCTTGAAAGCAAAAAAAACCTAACATGTTTGCATAGAAAAGACATAAAACTAAGCAAAGATTGCAAATTTCAAATAAACTTATGCAAAAGTTTACTTACTAGGTTGAAAAAATCCAAATGTAGATGCGTGTAGGACTTCTTGTGTCCATGACTATTTGAATGAAGTGGTTACTTATAGAATAATTCACAAATTCTAACTCTAACTAGGAGACTAAACAAGTTCGATGGAATGTATGAGCTCCAACAAGTTTGATCAACATAGTGTTAGGAGCTCTAGCTTTAGTTCCAATGATTTGGAAGAGCTAGCCGAGGAGTTCTACATGCAAATGCTCGAACAATCTAAAAGAGCTAGCTGTAAAGCTCAAAAGAAAAAAAAGGTGATGGACTTGTGATGTGGGTGGGCACCTTGTAATCAGATCTAGATTGCAAAACCCTACTTAAGGTAGTAGCGTAAAATAGGTGGGTATGGGTGAAGACTAAGTTTTCAAATATTCTAGTTTTATTTCTTTTGATGGAGAGTATCAATTTCATGGACAGTCCCAATAAATTGAAGCCATGTATTGATGTTTGACCAACCTTGTCCTTGGGAAACCACTAAAATCTTAGCGCCCTTGGCTCCTATGATTGTGTTTTTACCCAAAAAGACTGTATATTTTTTTGCAATTTTTTTCATCTTTATACCTATAATATAGTAATGAATGTTGCATCTATTGGCATAAAAAAACCCATTTTGGATAAATAACTGTTCCATAAGGAACAAACAAATATCTTTTAAAAATGGGTAATAAAGCTACATAAGAAAGGACATTTTTTTTCATCATTTTAAGTGATTTTTTTGTTCTAAGAGGCTTGCACCTAAGGATTATAGAGGCTTATAACAAGACATGACAATTTAGGGTCCTTGTACATGGTGATGGAACAGGTAGTGAGGAGGGAAGGTTTTGTCTAATGCATTAACTGGATTGGTCCTTCATCTTGGCCATTCTTGAATTGTAATATCTTTGGGGGGAGGGGGAGGGGGTATCAGAATCTCTTGACCATTCGATCAACTCAATCTTCACCATCAATCGTAAAATTCATCTAATTGACTTACCAAACTATGATCCCATTTGTCAATTTTTGTCATCCTTTTCACAACTTTAGGGCCTAGCGCCCATGTGACTTTTATTGTTGTTTGTTGCATTATCAATGTTTCTACTACAAGAAGAAAGCTTGGAAACTTTAGTTCATAGTCTCCTTGAAGATTGAAATTATGTACACTAAGGACCAACAAAATGAACTTGTAAGTTTTTTTGTTTTTTCGGTAACAAATGGGATTTTTACACAAAATTTGCATCTTATTTGTACAACATGTATGTTTGTCCATTTCTTTAAGTGTTGGAGTTAATTGAATAACAAGTTCTTATGTTGTGCATTTGTTGTGTAGGTGTGGAATATGTTAGGAGCAAATTGTCTTGTAACTTCCTTCAACACCTTAAATTACTCCTATTGACATGGTGACGTGAAAGCATGGTAAAGTATATAGAAAAAGTTGATGAGAAAATGTCAAGTTTAAAAAGAGGCAGTTTTTCACGGAAATAAAAGAAAGTAGATTCAATTTCACTTAAATTTTATTTTGGAACTATTGAGCTGTCAATTGGGTTTATTATAAATCAACTACAAAATTTCAAAAACTTTGGAACAATAAAAGTAGGGAATAAATACGTTTGAAATTGAAGGTCAAAGTGGTGGTCAAACCTACTTTTACATTAGAAAATTTAATGAAATATACATGTATGAAGTTATGCACAAAGATCATTATATATTCAAGGGCATCACCAAAAAACAAATCTATTTTCTCTTTGGTAGAATACACATGACACATACTTGAATCAAATCTTACACTATAGAAAATCAGTTTTAAAAGCTACTTACATTTAGAAAAGTCTACTTGCAACATACTTTTATAATGCAAAATTTAAAATTTAATGCATAATAATGAAGAAGTATGTTGTTATTTATCATTCAACTAAAAAGATTGAATGTATAACAATTTTATGATGCATTTTGGTCCTACTTTTTATTCAATTGACAAGTAAACTGGTAAGTACTTTTGGCTATACACTTAACTGTGCTTTCACTCAATGAAGGAGAAGAAATTATAGCAATGCGAGGCCATTTGTGAGAATATTGTAGCAACATGGAAGGATCTAAAGTATGGGAAGGGGAAAGATCACTATTATGCTTGCCATGTTGTTGTAATGACAGTTGTCTCCACACAAAGCAATTCCAACATTCTTGTAGCCAAAAATTGTGTGGGGTCGAACTATAAATACATTCAACAAGCTAGGGAATGTAAGCAACTATTATAGAGTGAAGTGGAAGGCATGAAATGGGTGAAGATTGATAGAAAGTAGTGGAGTGATGCTTTGAGTGATAATGTTAAACAAACTGTGATATGGTGGTGGATAGAAGAAACTAGGGTGAGCTCGAATGTGAATAATGTGGTTTCATTAGTAAAAAAATTGTCTTTTGCAACTTGTCTTATGCAACTACACATGTGACATTTTTTAGTTGCATAAGACACTCATAGTTGCATAAGATGAGTTGCAAAGGACAATTTTTCTTCTAGTGTTTGGCATTGGATTGTTCCAAATACTTGGGAAAAGAATGCTATTCATTTCTTGCAAGAAAGCCGGGTACTTTTGGCTCCAACCCCTATTTTGTTTTGCATCTTGTTTTGTATGTTTGAAGTTTTTAGTTTTTGATTTTCTATAACTTGAGCTCATTTATTCATTATCTTGTTTTTGTACTTTTGACATAAAACTAAGTGTTGAAGGTAAAAGGTTGAACTTTGTGAAGAGTCCCTACTTGAATGGTAGTTTTGAAATTTCAAAAAACTCATGTTGGCAACTTTGATAACAAATTATAAGTGTTCAAGGATAAGTAGCTCCCAATTTTGTGAAGGTCTTTAATAGTAAGTCCAAAATTGATCATGTCATAGTTAGCATGTTGATCCTTTACATTAATCTTGTGGCTTTGTATGCAATCCTTCTAGGACTTGCATTTGAAGGATTCCTTGCAAGAGTTATTACACTAGACCAATAATGTTATTGAAGGTTATTAGTTCATTTACCATGTTTTACTTCACTTGCTCTTAACCAATGATTCCTCATAAATTGATAGGACCTTGGATTTTTGGATGAGGACTCTATAATGCTTCCTAGGACCCTAGTTTTGATACAAGATTATAATTTGCAATAACAAGAACTCAAAAATACTTTTGGTTTTGTTTTTTTATGCATATTACTTACATTTTTAGGAACTCAAGATTACATTTAGGAATTCAAGATTTCTCCATTTTGTTTAAAACATAACATAATTTTCTTCGGACACTTTATAGAAGTCACCACATTAAACAATGAATATTGTACTGAAAGTTCAATTTTAACATGTTTACTTGATTTGCAACTAAGGAACTCAAGAATACTTTTGGTCCTATTTTTTATGCATATTATTTGCATTTCCAGGAACTCAAGAATACATTTAGGAATTCATGATTTCTGCATTTATCCACAACATAACATAATTTGAAAGACATTTTGCAAGAGTCATCCACTAGAAGAAATTTGAAAATCAATGACTGAATTTGTAACTCACTTATAATTGTAATGGACACATGCAACAAAAAATAGGCTAGTTGCCTTGGATAAGTGCCATAAGACAAATTAGTCACAAAAGACATCACATGGCCATGAAATTGAAAATGTAGTTGCAAACTTTATGACTAGGCTAGAATTTCTCATCCATTGCCATGGATGATCCTTAGTATGATGTGAAAACCCAATTTGCAATTGCATTTGCAACTACATTTGGGATAGTCACATGCTACCAAATGTGCCATTGGTGGGTGGTTAGGATTTAACCATGTGGTAATTTCAAGAGCCAATGGCCATAAAACATGTGGCAATTTTCCAATTGTTCAAAAAAGATATATTATAATTATAGCAATTGAATATTATAAGTACAACAAATTAAATATTACAATTACACTAATTAATGATTATAATTACATTAATTAATTATCCTAATTAATTAATTATAATCTATCCTAGGCTAAATTATAATAAGCAACCTATTCTAGGCTAGGCTAGGGTAGAAAGGTGAAAGCATGGTAAAATATATTGAAAAAGTTTTTGAAAAAGTATCAAGTCAAACAAGAGGCAGCTTTTCATGAAAACACAAGAAAGTAGATTCAAATTTTACTTAAATTTCATTTTGAAACTATTGAGCCCTCAATTGGGTTTATTATCAATCAACTACAAAATTTCAAAAACTTTCGAATAATAAAAGTAGGAAATAAGTAAGTTTGAAATTGATGGGACAATATGGTGTTCAAACCTACTTTTTCATTAAAAAATTTAATGAAATTTACATGTATGAAGTTATAGCATAAAGATCATTATATATTCAAGGTCTTCACTAAAAAATAAATCTACTTTATCTTTGGTAGAATATACTCGACACATATTTGAATCAAATGTTACACTACAAAAAGTAGGTTTTAAAAGCTACTTGAATTTAGAAAAGTTTACTTGAAACCTACTTTTACAAAGCAAAATTAAAAAATGAATGCATAATAATGAGGAAGTATATTGTTATTTATCATTCAACTAAAAATATTGAATGTATAACAATTTTATAATGGGTTTTGGTCTTACTTTTTGTTCACTTGACAAGTAGACTTGCAAGTACTTTTAGTTGTACACTTTATTGTGCTTTCACCCAAAATAGGCTAGCTTGCATAGGCTAAGTAGGTAGGTAGGAAGGATTCTATTTATTTTGTTAGGGACAAGCCTTTTGATTGGCTCATCCCAAATGGCACATGCACTATGTTTATAGTGCATACCATGAATCTAGTCCATTCCTTCACCTAGTTATATACTTTACAAGGTTGAAGTTGTAGACAAAAGATATTGGACAATTCTAATGAAAGGGAAACACTACAACATTACCACATCCTTTGTCCCATACAAAAACATAATCATATATCCACACAATAAAATACCTACTACTTAATTTAACTACTTACTACTTACTACTTACTACATATTACATTGGCTACATACCTACTATCTATTACCTAACCTACCTAATTAATTAATTATTATTATTATCAAAACATCATATATCCACATAATAAAATATTTACAATTTAATCTACCTACTATTTGCTACTACATATCCTACTTATCACATACTACCTAGGCTACATACTTATTATCTACTATTTAGCCTACCTAATAAACTAACGTACATTTAATAAATTAATTGCTTAACATAGGTAATTAATTAATTAATTAATCAATTGCTACAAAAACACTACGACATATCCACAAAATAAAATACCTCTTGCTTAGCTTATAACCTACCTATTTACTACCTACTAGTAGCTATCCTACTTATTACATACTACCTAGCCTAACTAATTAATTGATTAAGTACCTAACCTAATAATTAATTAATTAATTAATATGAAAACATTCACACAATAAACTAATAAACCTACCTATTACTTATCCTACTTACTACCTCCTACCTAGTTTACCAATTAATTAATGACCTAGCCTACCAACTACCTACCTAGCTTACCTAGCCTAACTAGGTCTAACCTTCATAGAGTAGCCTATTAGCTACACCTAATAAAGTAGCCTATTATTACCTATAGATAACTTAGGCCAATTAAATAAGTATGCAAGTTAGGCTAGGCTACCAATCTACATAAGCTTACTTAATTTGATGTAACCTATTAAGCTTAGCTAGCTTAGTTTACCAACTAGGTTATAATAGCTTTTTCTAACAACGATTAACTATTATATATTATATTATGGAAGACCCATGGATGGGTACATTGAAGGGATAATATTCCAATTGAAATAGCAAAGTTTGCCATATGTGGTCTATGTTTTTTTATTCATGTGGTAGAATATACTATTGCAATTGAAAAAACCTTTCATTTGTAGTTGCAAAAACAACTACGTTATCATCCATTGATGAATGCAATCAAAATTGGATGACATTGTTTACTTTTCATCTACATTTTCAATGAAAATCATATTAGTCGTGAGTTGTAGTCGCATCTACAATTATAATTTGGTTCAACCTTTCATGTAGTTGCATATGCGACTACAACAAGTTGCAACTACATGGAGACGTAGGACTAACACACTGCTAGTCATAAAATCAATTGGTTTGGAGATCAGTTACATAGTGACCGCAAAAATATGGTCAAAATGGACAACATTTCTTCTAGTGGTCCCATTAGACCAAGAATGTTGTATAACAAGTTCATTTTAAACATGTTTTGATTTGCAACTTAGGAACTTAGGAATACTTTTGGTCCTATTTTTTATGCATATTACTTGCATTTCCAAGAACTCAAGATTACATTTAAGAATTCAAGATTTTTGCATTTGTTCACAACATAACATAATTTGAAGGACATTTTGTAGAAGTCATCCCACTATACCAAGAATGTTGTACTAATAGTTCATTTTTAAATGCATGTTTACATCATTTACTCTTGACCCATGAACATGTTCATAAATTGACAAGACCTGGATTTTGGGATGAAGACTCTCCATTGCATAGGTATGTTCTATATGCATATTATAATGCATTTCCAAGAATTCAAGTTACACATAAGAATTCAAGAATTCTGCATTGGTCCATGAAGTATGGTATTTGCATTAAAGATTGAAGTGTTTAGTCCAAGACTACACATTTCTTCTTCAAGAATAGGTTTCTAATATTTTATTGTGGTTTTATAATTAGGACTTTGGGATTCAAATCAAGACACAATGTTTTAGTTTAGAAGACAAA
>Ga0116228_10005727_pt1 | contig 11088 bp, 6 predicted proteins | sample S1TSphfallax_2_FD_89694 | JGI IMG/M metagenome (GOLD analysis project Ga0116228, IMG submission 89694) | Host-associated microbial communities from peat moss isolated from Minnesota, USA - S1T2_Fc - Sphagnum fallax MG | ecosystem: Host-associated > Plants > Peat moss > Unclassified | place: USA... | reverse complement strand
GAAAAAAGGTAACTAGCCTTGTGATTCAATTTTTGAGTTGCACTAAACACTTGCAGCTCATTGTATTTATATGCTATGAGTGTTAATAGACAAATTGCATGAGTTGCAAAGTTGCAACTCACCATATATATAATGTAACTCATTGTAACTAATTGCAACTATGTGAAAACAACTCATTTTCAATTACTATGAAACTACATTATAATTGCACCCATGATGTCATGTTGAAATCATTAATTGTCGTCCATTTATTAAAGTCTAACACATGGCACTATGAAGATTTTTGGACATAAAGATTTTTTTTTCTGAAATATTGATCTCCATCGTCCATTATGATTATTAATGATGGTCTGAGATTGTGACATGTGGCACAATAAAGTTGCCATGTGGTATATTAATTGTATTTTGGAAAAAATACACATATATAAATATTCTTATTTTAGTAGCTAGGTAGGTTGTACATAATTATATGTAGGTAGGTTGGTAGGTTTTAAGACCTACATTCCTATGTATTTACTTAGGATACCTATTTACCTACATAGGTAGGTAGAAAAAGAGGACCTACTTACTTACCTAGGTAGGTAAGTAGGCATGAAAACACAAGACTAAGTGAATTAAAAAATAACCATGAAATTTTATTTTCTAATTTTATATTTAGAGTTATGCTTTGTTGAGTTCATCCCAAAATGGCACATGTATTTTAATGTGAAAATGTAAAAGAACAAACATTCTTTATATAGTTTATAACATGGGATTCAAAAACAAACCATATGGGTTAAATTTTTTAGTTGCTCTTTAGTTGCAAATTGAATTGCAACTATAGTATTTTTTTCTCACATGTTTTGTGTTTGTTTTCTGTTATGTAAGCTATATAATTAAATTAGTGATTATATGATAATGAAATACGTGGATTAATTGTTTAATATTTAATTATTTGAATTAATTAATGAAATAATTATATGAAAAAAATATTTATAATTCACAATAATGAAGTATATTAAATACCAAATAATAAATTAAGACGTAATAAATTATTGGAAAATAATTCATTATTTAATATGAATTTGGGTAGAAAACATGAAGGTATGAATAGGCATATCCATATGTACATCGAGTTTAATTTTTAATATAATATACATATTACTTTTAGTTTCATATCTAAATTAATTATATGTATCCAAATAAATAATTAGTTAATGAATTTAAATAGCTAATGATTTGGTAATTATTGATGAATGAATAGTTTTATTAAATAATAGCTTTAATTCATTATGAAATATCCCTAACTTGGATAAATATTTATTTTATTAATATTTAATAAGTAATTAATATTTAAATTAATGAAAATTAATTATATGAATTACGCTTATTTATTCATATAAATAGTCAAATTATTGAAACAATAATTCTTTATAAAAACTACATATGAATATTTATTTTTATTAAATTATAAATAATTATATTATAATCATAACATAGTTGCATAATAGTATTTTAGTACTAACACACTACTAGTCATACTAATTGTATTAATGGGATTCATATTTAAAAACTAATTACAAATGTATCCCATAATGGGTGGTGGAAATGTGAACATGAGGTGTGATTGCATGTATGCACATTGTATACTAATTGCAACATAGTTGTTGCTTTAGTGCCACATTTATAACAATTTTAAAGTAGTTGCCTCACATAATTACAATGCAACTCTTTAAAAAGTCAAACCTAGTTGACTACATATGTATGTACAATGTGTATAAATTATTATATAGAAGACCCAATTTTAACTCACTTGCAACTATAATACAACTAATTGATTTTCTAAGGTGACAATTTATTTATTAATACACTATATTTCTAGGGGGTAGTTGCATGGTAGTTATAATAACTAAAGGATAGTTGCACAATAGTTGTATATGAATTATTTTTTGGGTTTTAGTTGTAGGGTAATGGGGTTTCAATAGACATAATTTCTCATAGTGCAAAATATGGACCTATATTAACCACTCCATTATGAAATGATACACTACCATAATGTTTAGTTGATGTATCTAACATTCCTTTATTCCTTACTCTAAGCATAGATCCAATACCTTTGAAGGTTACAATTCTTACACCACTCATAGTAGGATGAGTTGCAATCATTTTAATTCTCTTTGGAGCAAAATGGGGTTATTTGAAGGTTTGAGGTACCCTAACATTATAGGGAATCCTTTGTACTTCACACCTTTCTATAAAGTAATTTGCGTTTTTGTAGTTTTTCCTTTGGTTATATTGGTTTCATAACATTCTATTACATGATCATTAAATTATGTTCTTTTTCCAGGTTCGATTCAATTTGGATTCTGGTTTGGAAATGATTGATCATCTATCATGTACACCTTTTTCAAGGTCAAGAACACTTTTGAACCAAATGGTCAAATGGGTTAAAAAAATAAATTCATTAGTTCAAGTTCTTTTGCCCTTTTAATCATCAATGTTAAAATCTTCTCCAATTTTCAAAAAGAATGATGCACATTCGGTAACTTGAATAAGGACATTTGAAAAAAACAAGGATTATCCATTCTTGAGGCTTGAGTGCTTTGAAAATGAAAAAACATTTTTGATATGTGTTAAATTTTGAGCATGTAAACTTTATAATTAATGAAAAATGTTCCAAAAAAATGTATGACAATCCAAACTATTGTGATTCCTTTGTGATCTTTTAAACATTAAAAAATGTAGTTTTAAGTAGTGTCCATTCACTTAGGTGGCTCTTTTGATTATGATTTTACCCCCATCTATGATTTAGTTTCAACATATTGTGATATTGTGTATTCAACTTCATCATTGTTCAAGTTTTCATCCCATTCCTATTGGGGTTAACAACATTGAAGTGAAGTAGATTGCAAAGCAGAACCTTTATTTATGGATCTTATTTCCAACCCTTTTTATACTTCTTCATGGATATGTAATATCTCCTCAAATTTGTACAATTTACCATGTCTTTGGGATGATAAACTCATATTTGTTTTGTCCTCTACCCTTTGTTGTAAATCTATAAGGGCAACCTTGTTTACATTGTTTCCCCATCCTTTTAATTCAACCTTTGGAGGTATTGCCCTCATCGATAGCCTTGCTCAAATACTAGGTCACCTCATTGCTCTACCAATAAATGATTTTTTGATGTTCCATAATTGTTGTAGATGGCATCCTATACTTTACAGGCCGTTCCTCTGTCTTAAGTATTCTTGACATGGTATATTGTACTATTTTTGGAGTGTGAAACTGCATTGTATTAGTCAACAACAATATTTATTGTTCTATTACATTTTTTTTTTCATTTTGTTGAATTGTAACTTGATTAGTTATCTTTACAAACTTTGGGTCACCATGTGTTTCATGTTTGTCACCATTTCTCCTCTTCCTTGGAAAAAACGTTCGCCACAAATTAAAATTTTTACAACAATTTTTTTGCTTAAATTTAAATCCTAACAATTTTTTAACCAATTCTAAATTTGTAAAACCAAAAAAAGAAAAAAGAAAAACTCTCACAATAACCTTTTTGTGTTTTTCATAAAAACCAACCAATCCATAGAAACTTGAATTTCTACCCCAAATTCAATCTTGGGGATGGTCACCAAATGGTAAACATTAATATTCTAACATTATTTCATTCTAAAATCTATTTTTTAACATGTTATCTTTAGACATATAAAGTCTGTTTAATAACAACTATAAAAATCAAAAATAAAATTCAACCAAAAATGCATTAAATAATACATATATGCAAAATTATGATTTTTGTAGTGATATGAAAACATAATTAAACCATCATATTATGTGGAAACAAAAATATGAAAACAAAATCATATTATAGTATCCCTATTTTGTGTCATCAAAACTATTTTATAATTCTAACATGAACTCTTCGATATTTCAAAACTACTTCCTATTTTCTTTGAATCATAATTTTCATCATGTTCTAATGTAATGATCATTAGTCATTACCAACACCTTTCTAAAAATCCTTTTCAAATTCCCACCATAAACCTCAATTTTAATTAGTCTTCATAAATTTTAATCCTACACAATTTTGTTACACCTCTGTCCACCTTGTCAAATGTTGATACTACTTCTATCAAGTCTATGCAATAGGGAGAACACAATATTGCCCTTAATAGGCACCTTGTTAACTTCTATCTTTGCCTTGGTCTTGCATTTTGTAAACTTTGGATTTTTTTACCACCACTTCCATCTTTGTGCACAAGCAACAAGTCCAAGCTTTGATACCAAATGACATGAATTTTTGTGTCTACCTTTGCATTCCACACGCTATGCGAACCTTTCACATTGTTTAACCTTTTAACTCCTAGTGAATTATGCATCTAGTGACATGTTGAGTTAGTCTCAATGTTTTGACCTTTAGGAATGGACTTGATTAACTTCCTATAGTCAATAATGAAATTAAAACTTAGCATAATTCAAAGTCACCTTAAGAATGCCTTCACATTCTTGGACTTTTTTAGGCCAAACACTTAAGCTAACCCAACAAAAAACGCTAAATCGAAACAACACCTAGTTTTGTTCCAAGACAACCCTTATGGTTGCATTTAATGCTTTATTGCAACAACACCAAATGTTGCCCTAGGACAATCTCTAATTGTCCCAAGGGTTTTAACACTTTCACACAACCTTTAGTTGTCTAGCAATTTTTTTAAAAGAATGGCACCTCGGATGCCAAAATCCTAGAGACAACCCCCATGTGTTTCCTTGCCTTGGACAAGCCTTCACTTATCAACCTTGGCCTCCCCAATCTATGGCGACTTGGGGAGTTGAACCCCACAGAAGCCACTTTGGCTTAAGCCACGCACACCACCATGGTGGTCCTGACACAAGGCCCACCCTACTTCGGTTAACCCAAGTGGAAGAGTATGTCAATAGGTCTTGCCCAAAGCTATGGCAAAACTTGGAATACTTGAAAAATAAGGTAGGAATTACACATGCAATTAAATCTCACAACAAAGGAATACATCTTAACGATCCCATACCTAAATTTCAATTCACATCGGCCTAGAATAAGTTGGATTTGATGCTTTCAATGAATGAACACTTGCGTAATTTGGTGCTTGCAAAAAACTCACATGTTGAGCAACAATTGCCTAGTTAATAACACCTAGCCCCTTACAAGCTAGCAAGATTGTCTAAACACCACCTAGTACATTGCACTAGGGGAGCTAGGTTAAGAAGGTTGACTAAGTGGGGTCTTAACCTTGTGCAGTCCTCCTCACACTTCAAAAAATGGTTGCATGGGAATTGTTTTTACCAAATCCCCCTTAAATCTACATGGATGTGCTCAGTGAGCAGCCTGTTGGAAAGATTTTCTTGTTGTGCAGCCAACGAAAAATAAAAAATAAAAACACTTTTTTGAAACTTAAACAGGTCTGGCCTTATAGGCGTTCAGGGTAATGGTTCTAATCTAGCTTGCTTCCAAAACTTGACAATAGATATGCATGTCCATGGTATATTCTCATATGCATGCCTCTTTACATAAGTGAAATAACCATATAATTTATGTGGCGTTATAAACAAGGAACGCCATATTACAAAGTGCGAGCCCCGAGGAGGAAGAAATTAGGACCAGGTGCGCCCCAGCAAGCTGACAAGGCATACTTGTTTAACGGGCATCAATGACCCATGGTCAGTTAAAACTCAGTCCAATGTGAGGGAAGAATGCAGCAAATCCGGTAAATGAGATCTTTAGGCCCGCAAAAATTTCTTCACTATAATCACACTAGAGAAACTTGCGTAAAACTGAGGACTGACCGAATGACGACACCTCTGCAGATAGATCTGTTGGTAGATCTGATGGTAGATCCACATTCATAAGGTGCCAACGCAGTTCAATTCTTTGGGAAGGTCTCACGTCTTCAATGCCATTAAGGAATGTCTCTCATTGCATGTGCCCCTTCCCCCACATAACTCATTGATCATGCCGGGTGTAATTAAGTCGCTAACGCAGTCTTTCTGGACTCTGATCGAATCAGCCAACGGTACTTGCACACTGTCGACAATTAGTCTCCTGTTCTTGAATGGAGAGTATCTATTGAAGAGTTCGCTCGTTCTGCTACCGTCATTTGTCAGCTAGAAGAGGTCAGCATCATGTGCCTAGCACGGACCCAAGTCCTTTTCAACTTCACAATCCATCAGAAAGCCGACTAACCAATTAAAGTGTACAGTAACGGCCAAGGAGCCGGGTGTTCGCAGAATAATCGGCCACCCAAGGTGGAGCTGAGGGGTCCTTACTTCGTGAAGATCCTGCTCCAAGGGCAACAGCAGCGTAAAGGACCTGCAGAATTTTGTTCCCATTTTTCTCCCTTCATCCCAGTATCCCAGAAAACCATTAAAAAAAGAGTTGGCTGTTTCAGAATGTGAAATGCCTGCTGGAGTGGGCATTTCCTTGCTTGAAATGCCCTGGTGTTTGCAGAGGACATCTTCTGCTTGATATTAAGCCCTCAAGGTACATGAAAAACAAATTCTAATTCTTTACAGCCAGAACAAAAACACAACCCAGCAATCCAAAGGCCAAAAACATATTCAATCCTTCATGAGAAAGATTTGGCACATCATGTGAAACAGAACATATTTTGAAGACCTATCAAATTCTTTTATTGGGCCAGGGAGTTGGGTGAGGACCATGCATTCACTTCGGTCTAGAACACCTTGCTAGAAGTAGCTTGGACCTAGTGGAGAAATATAGTTGATATTCAACAACACTATAAAGAGTACTGAAGTTTAAAACTAGCTTTAAAGAACCTAAAGCTCTAGAAGTAAGTAAGATTAGGCAAATTACTTCATATATTTTTAAATATGTATTCTAATTAGTCTTTTAGCTATCTCATTTTTTTTTTGAACAATTTATGGTTTAGTTGCAATTTTAGTGTTCTGTTCACTAATATTAGTTGTATGAATATGGATAGTGCAAGCTGAAGTGTAATTATAACTAAAAAATAAATTAATATAATGAAAATATCATGACATGGCCATTGTTTATTTTGTACCTTTATCAGATGCATTACTTGATGACTGACGTCCTTCTTCCCCAAAACCCTTCCATCTTCCTGTTCCCTTTATCGTCCCCCTCTTGTGTTTCACGAAGAGGCTCAACAGTGTAGGACTGAAGAACACAGGGTGTGCAGAAATTACTCATTGCAGGGTTGTACAGCCTTGCTTGAAGCTTTTGTTTCAAACAGGAAGCTTGTGAGTCTTACATTGAGATTGGGTACATAGTTCTTCGTAATCAGCTCCAAGGTGATGCAAAACAGTTTAGGCTTTATCTATTCTTTGGCATTGGCACATGGAGAGGGGCTTTAATATTTTCAGTCTTCCATATGACCTCCCTTTCGGAAGAAGATAGTGTGAACACCTAGGCACCGGTGTTTTTTGTTTGGCGAAAATTGCCAAAATTCTCCAAAATATCGGGGCCTGCCACCTGTAAGCTTAGATTTCAGGGGTAAAATCTGGCTCTTTTCACCTAAAAACGTCATGACACCTGGAAAGCTCGCCTAGAAACCTCATCGCATTGTAAACTTTTCACGTGTCCTACGACAAAGACGTGCCAAGATGTCGTCAAACTATGCTTTTTGGTGAACCCTAATTCACCTACTTACCTATCTCAGTCATTTGATCGTCGTGACCTTTTTCGTTTGCATCCAGACTGTTTGCCAAACCTTTCTCCTCCCTCATAGAAACCTTCGCCTACTCCTAAAAGCCCATGGAGGGGAAAACGCAATAGAACAGCAGCATAAGCACACAGGAGCAAGGGAAGGGAGCTACAACACCCTAAATCGAAAAGGAGACCCGGGCAGGGGGATTGATCATTGAAGGCATTGGCTTATTTGAATTGAGCCGGTTGAGGGAGACCACTGGCACATTGCTCATTCTCTGTGAAGACCTGGATTCATTTTGCTGAGAAATGCCGGCTTGAGGGTTGAACGGCCACTGGAGGCCATCTTTGTCTTCTGAGCTGGAGGCCGACGACCAAATCCTTGGGTATTCTGACAAAAGGTGTGTAGTCTGTACCCAGAGAACTGGGATGCTGTGCACCTTCATTGATGGGAACTTGACTGTCGGAATTTTACCGCTGCTGTGTTTGGTTGATGTAAACCTGATTCACTTCTATTGCAGAGTAACGAGGAAAGAACACGAAAAGTGGGGAGTAGAAAAATGCAACCCAAATGATGAATAAGAGAAATTTCAAAGCCCTTAAGTCTTAGTGGCTCTAGCAACAGCTAGTAATAGAACAGACCTAGGTAGGTGCGGTGGGTCCTCCAAAAGGGGAGGTGAGGTGAAATCTAACCGGAGTGCCACCACTTAATCTATGAAGGAGCTACCCTATCTTCTTGTCAGAACCAGCTAAACTTAATTTTAAAAATGGATGAAGAGAATTGAATTTCTCAGAAATTTCATGAGAATTTTGATGGATTGTATAAAAATTTGTAATCCATATGGATGAATATTTTTAAAGTTTCAAATTGGAGTAATGAAAATGCGAAATGTCTATGTTGCCTAATGTGACTTATGGCTTAGATTTGATATGATAAGAAAGGAATCTTTGTAATTAAAAGAGAGTGAAAACAAGATCCACTCGGATTATAGCTCTACTTTTGAATGATAATCTGAAGATATCTTATGAAACAGTTATAATGATGAAAAAGTAGTGGACAAGAGACATATATAAACTAAAATCATAATATTTAAAAATCACAAGTGTTGAATCTAAAAAAATTATTTTAAGTGCTGAAATGGCCTTCTACCTAAAATTAATTGATTTCAGCACTTACCAAAATTGACCATCCCAGATCATATTTACATTTTTGTAAAAACTTGTGTTGTTTTTACCAGTGTATCAAAGGATGCCTTACAAAGCATAAAAGACAAACATGTTATTCAAAAAAATTTAATGCCCACAAAGGTAGGCATTTCATTTTTCAAAAATTCTATTGGCTTTTTCTCCTATGAATTATGGTGGGTAATTGGGGGGTACTTGCTAGGTATTGTGGGAAAGAATTGATGATGGTTTTCATGTCATGTAAAGCCCTAGTCCTAGGGCTTTACCCTACACATAAAGACCTATTCCAATTGTTTTAGTGTGATTTGAGGGCATTTGATTTAATGTATTTTTTTCTCTTCTATTTGGGTAGCATTTCAAAAAATGAAATAGTTGCTAAGTATCATAAGAAATGTTTAAAAAGAAACCAAAGTAGGTCTTCACATTTCAAAAAGCTCATGGTCTTGGGTTTTATCCAACACGAAAGTGTAATTTGTTTCTTAACCCATAAACAATTGATAAGCCAAAAATGGTAATCTGAAAATCTAAAAAAATCTAGACAACATAGATTTAAATGTTTATAATTTTTTGATTGAGTGCACACATCAAATATATTTCTAATTGTTTGCTACTTGAGCACATCCAAGCAGAATTAGGGAGAGATTTGTGAAGAAAACCCCATGTAGCCCCATCCACATGTGAAGGGGGACCATGGGATAAAGTCCACCTTCAATCAACTTTCCTAGTTGTTAAAGTTACTTGGTAATATCTTGGGTTTTTTGTATCAAGGAAACAGGAGCAAAGAGCAACGGTGAAATACATTTATTGCAACTTTTTTAATGGCAAATAATCAATGACATAAAATTCAACCAACGATAGTTCAAATAGACTATCATCTTTTCAAATAAAAATATGTGAAATGGACTTAGAAAATGTCCAACATTCAATGTTGTTTAACAAATACAACTTCAAAGAAAAATTAATTTTCAAAAACTACCACTTCAAAAAGAAGCAAATATAATTTCAAAAGGAATATTGCATTTCTTCTCAATGGAAAAGATGACCTCAAGAATATGCTATTTGCAAATAATTCCACATCAAAAAATTAACAAACAATGAATCTTCCACACTAACCCCGAACATCAACCCCAAGGTCCTAAGTAAATCAAATGTAGAATAAGGGTGACACATGATGATCTCACCAAAATTAAATATAAAAGCGCAAAATATCTCTAGAATTAACATAAAATCTTATCTTGTTTTTAGAAACCTAATTTAGAACCTGAGTTAGGTAACTAATATAATGGTTCTAAAAATATATAATCATTTTGGCATTATGTTTTTGGTAAAAATGAATTTTGATACATAAGTAGTTTTAGGGAAAAAATATTTTCTGATAAAAAGGGTTTTTGATCATTATAAGATGTGTCCAAAAATAAACCTAAAGTCTACTCTAGCCATTAACACTAACCTAGTTGGGCTAAATTTGAAAACACATTTAAGAGCTAACCCAAAAGTTCCAACAATGAAATCTTTTTGAATTTGTTACTCATTTTCAATGACATTCACATTCTCATTCTAGAATTTGCAAGGCTTCATTTTTACTTGAAGAATCACGTTTTTGTTTTAATTTTTTTATCGTGTGCTTAATTTATTCATTGTGAGTACCATATTAGAATGCATGCATCAATCCATGTCCAAAGTACTTTTCTGGTCACTTAAATTTTAAATCCAACTTGGGCAACACTTGCTTGATCACATATGAACTCAATCTAAGTTTGTAAATTTCATTATCTTTTGTTTGATATTGATTAAATTTTTTTGTCAAAGAATGAAAATTTTGTAAACTTTGAATCCAATGGTTAGATTTGTAAATTGATTCGTGGATAAATATAATAGACCAAATTTCTAACTAAGGCTCAAAGAGATCTAAAATGGTTGTAAAATGGGCTTTTATTTTTAAGGTTTAAAGAAAGGAACATAATTAGAAAAGGGCAACCTTCAATATCCCATTTTTTTCTTGGAGTAGTTAAATACATGTGAATATAACTTGTTCATGTAAACAACAAAATAAATTTGTGGGTGGTGATTTTAATAGTTTCTATATTTGGCACATTAGGTGACTTTGGAAGTAGACACTTTATGCAAAAATACTAAATGAAGATGGGTCCAACTACTTTAGTAGTAGCAACACCTGCCCTTTTATACCTATGTTTTCTCATTCTTTTTTCAAAAATATTCATGAGTTTTTTTCAATACATCAAAGTTAGTTTTTTTTT
>Ga0116228_10005726_pt1 | contig 11088 bp, 5 predicted proteins | sample S1TSphfallax_2_FD_89694 | JGI IMG/M metagenome (GOLD analysis project Ga0116228, IMG submission 89694) | Host-associated microbial communities from peat moss isolated from Minnesota, USA - S1T2_Fc - Sphagnum fallax MG | ecosystem: Host-associated > Plants > Peat moss > Unclassified | place: USA... | reverse complement strand
TACAAGGATCGGTACACACACTTAAGTGTAGGGGGAGGCACTCCTGTGTGTGCATTATGGCCTAGGAAGCGAGCTTGAGGTCCATAAAAGTCATGGAATGTGAGTGTTATAACAACAGAATATGTATTGAGATATTTATTTATTTATTTATTTATTTAAAATGTTCATAAAATTTGCTGAATGTGGATGTTAGAACATCTTGTTATGGGCAATCACTTATTTTGTTTTATTTTTTGTCCTTATTTTAAAACCACTTGAATACTTATAGAAACATGAAGGATGAAAAATGTGTTTCAATATCAATTTACACATTGTGTCCCATTTGAATTTATCTTGTGGAAGAATGGCCAAAAGATCTGGAGTTCTAAGATTTTAGATTAAACTTGGGCTCTGCGTTGTTGCACTAGCAATGACTATAAATTTCTATGTGTATTTGGAATTGTAATTATGATAACAAAATTGCAATAAACAGAAAACAAAGAAAAATTTCTCAAAATAAAAGGTGTTTTCCTCTCTTACATTATACAAGTAAAAATGAAAAGAAATGGCATGAATGTTGTCAAAAAAATAGGGAAAAAAAAAACATAGCAAGCTTCCAATAGACAAAAATAAAGATTTCAGAAGATGCATGCAACAAAAATTTTAAAAACAAGAAATCTAAGAGATTGCAACTAAAGAAAAGGTTGTTATATAAATATGTCGTTCTAGGTAGTTATATAAGAGATATTGAGTTAGAATAATTCATTTCAATATATTATGAGAAGGAGCATGGTAAGACAAAATACTATGAGAATCTATTGTCATCTTATCTAAACCATCTTTAATGAAAATTCATCGTCCCTAGAATTTACTATTGTAGTACCTTTATCATTCAACAACAAACTAATCAATAATTATTTAAATTGGAAATTTTAACTTCGGCACCTAGTTTTCAATTTTAAAATTTTTGGCAAGTAAAGATTACAAAAAATAATAAACAAGTTTTTGTCAATGTTATGAAGCAATTTAGTGTGTCTAAACTACTTCAAGTTTAAGTCACTATTGTGGAAAGTTTACAATTCAAATCCTAACAATTAACTTAAGGGGATTCTAAAAATAAAGAACATAAGACAAAATGGTAATCAAATTCAACCCACATTCAGGGAATGCACCCCACCCATTGGATTTACCATTGTAAATCTAAAGGCAAAGGTTATCATGAACCTATACATATGTAAATCATGATGCATATAAGGAGGGGTGAATTTTTGTGCCTACTCCTTAAAAGTGGATGAAGTTTGATGGTTATGAAACTCATCGAAGTAGGTGTAAGATCTCTCCACACTTACAAATAAGCATAATTTCATTCTTTTGTTTTGCCAAAAAACATATTCATGGATATATCATATAAGGTGTATTTTTTTTAATGTGACAAAAATTCATCGTATTGCAAAATTAAAAGATTAATGCGAAAGGCCGTTGTTAAATTAACAACATTAAAAACAAAAGTTTGCCAAAATCTAATGTCCACAAAACAAAGGAAATTAGCTTTATTATAGATGGTTGGGATCTATTTGTCATTGTTGACTATGGCAACAATCTTGTGTTTGCCATTTGTCCTTTGGTTAATGACTTATGTCACCATTGTGCATCACACTTTATTGAAATCATCATCAAAAATTGTTTCTATTTACAAACAAATTTGCCATCACAAGTCTACAATCAAGTAACCCCATCACTGTCCCCTTCACCTTTGGTGATAATGGCATCACCCACTTCTCGTCTATTACTAAATGTAACAACTTGAAACAATGATGTTGTTTTGCAAGTTTGTTATTTGTCTTTAAGTCTTAACTTTTTAAGTCCTTTCATATTCATCAATTAGTTTTTAACATGCTTGTAATCGAATTATGTTACCACTGATTTTTTCAAAGTTCAAAGTTCATCAATTAGCACTATAAGAAATCTCGGGTTTTTTCTACTGGGAATTTTGGTCAAAAAAACCCTCCATATGGTTTTTTCGTCCCCATGTCCAACTTGACCAAAGTGTCATTTTGGACAAGTCGATTTAGATCTAGCCATTTTGATTAAGTCTTTTTGGTTGGTCTTTTTTACTAGGTTTTTTTTATTGAACCATTGTGATAATAATATAATTTGGGTAACAACCAAAAATATATATTATTTAAAATGAATATGACAATATTAATTAATTAATTACTTACCTTACTTGCCCTACCCTACCCTAACCTACTACCTACCTACCTAATTAATAAACGTAATAATTAATGTCAAAAATAATTTGTTTATGTACCTACCGACCTTTTGTCTTAGGCCTAAGCTAAGCCACCTAACTTAGCCACCTAGGCTAAACCAAGCCCTTTGGGCTAGACCAAGTAACTTAGGCTAGGTGGTTAATTTAATAAGCATTGCAACTTAGGCTACATAATTAGGTCACATGAGTAGCCAAAGTAGCCTAGGTTGCAAGGGTGGGGACTTGAACTCCTCACCTCCATATTGAAGAATTAAGTTTTCAATCAATGCACCACCACCCCATAAGGTGATTTCTTTTTGGATAACATATTATAATGAACATGATTTTGGACTAACATATTGTAATAAACTTTCATTAAAAAAATTTCAACATATTGCATTAAATGAACTTGAATTTTTTTACACTACTTACACAAATAGGTAGGTTATAAGTAAGTTAACCTAAGTAGGTAGGAGGTACCTATTAATAAATGCATATATTTAAATAGTAACATGTAGGTTATAGTCTATTAAGCATTATAAGTACATACTAAGTTTATGCTTATACCTACTAACCTATAATTAATATATCTACTTAAACATACTAAGTAGGTAACCTAGCCTATTAAATAGGTATAAAGTTAAACTACCTACCTAATACTAAGTTAAGCTAGCTACTTAATAGCCTAGGTGGCTTAACCTAGGTTAGTTATATACCTACCTAGTCAACCTAAGTGGCCTAAATAGCCTAGGTTAGGCGATGTACCTACCTAGTAGGCTTAGATTATGTTAACTTAAGCTACTTAAGTTAGGTTATGTACTTATTTAATAAGCCTATGTTAAGTTACCTATCTACCTAATAGGCCTAACTTAGGCTAACCTAAGCTACCTAAGTTAAGTTATGTACTTACCTAATAGGCTTAAATAACTTAGGTTAGGTTACATATTTACTTAAATAACCTAGGTTAGGCTACATACTTACCTAGGTAGCCTAGGTGAGACTACATACCTATCTAATAGGCCTAGGATAAGCTACCTACCATGTAGGCCTCGGTTGCTTAAATTAGGCTACATACGTACCTAATAAACATAATTAAGTTGCCTAGGTTAAGTTATTTACCTTGTAAGCCTAAATGGCCTACACTATGTATGTAGCTACCAAGTAGATTTCAATAACCTAAATCAAACTACTTTATACCTAGTAGGCCTAGGTGGCCTAAACTACTTACCTAACTAGTAATTTATCATCACTTAAAGTTGATGGCCATGGTTGTTCTACAGAATGTGGAAGACAAGCACACATTATTTACACTTACTTTTGTGAAGGCAAAGTTGAAAAATTGATTAACTACCCACCTTGATTTGGTTGTCCAAATATATGCACAAAATTATTTGTTCTTGAAAGTTTTCCATACCATATTACCATCATTCAATGGAATGAAAAAAAGTTTTGTTGATATTTTCCATTGGTTATATGGTTTGAATTCAACCTTCTTTGCAAGTCATGAATGAACCCAAATTTATCTCTATTTGTAGATAGCGATTTTCATATTGATGTGTTATGTTTTGCAAGTTTGTTTTCCATTGCAACAAGGCAAAGTTCATTTATATGGAATCGGGTTCAAATCCCTTAAAAAACATCACAAATTTCTATCATTGCAAAATTAAAGTGCATCTTTAGCCCTAGCTTGGAATCTATCCTAGGGTTTTTTGTTTTGCATTTACGGATTATGCAAATTATATACACATCATCATTTCAAGTAGATGTAGTATTTGAATTTTGGCAACTCAATAAATCTATTTTTTTTTTTTGTTCAAACTTGAACTATTTGTCCCTACATTATGCAAATACCATGACTAAATTACAAATTTTAACTTTCTATTGTGTAAGAGCATTTTCAATTTGTCAAACTTGTTAGATTTTGGATCTAAAGTTTAATCGTTGAGTGTGTTTTGTTTACGCTATCTAAGTGGTTTTCATAAAATTGCTAAAATTTGGATATAATTCTTGGAGTTTGTTGAGGTTTGTAACATCAAGAAAATGCAAATGACCAAATATTTTTTTACTAAATTATAAGATCTTGTTTGTGCCAAAATTGTTTTCTACATGTTTTCACACATTAATCAATTAAAATTTTTATGTTGCAAGTAATAGTTTTAGGTGCATTGCATCAACTTTCATGCATGAGCAAATGGATTACACATTTGTGGAGTCATTTTACATACAAAAATGTTATGCAACTTGATGTGTTGCTTCCAAATATCTATATTTTACAAACCCACAATTTGGGTATACCAATAGTGATCATCCATGAATTTAAGGTGGTTGATGGGTTTTACAATTGGACTTGCAAAATTGGATTGATAGTGGCAAAATTTATTTCTTTCTCATACAAACCTAAACTCAAGATGAAAAATTAATAGATTGATATATAATGGGAAGATCTAGTGGTTAATTGACATGCATTACTTCAAAATGTTCTTTTAAAAAAAAGATTTTACCTTGCAATCACAAATTACATGCAACTTATTCCACGTAAAGTTGGATTTAACATGCATGGGTAAATTTATAAACATGGCCACTAACTTTTGGCCAAGTAAGGAGGTCATTTCCATTTGATTATAAATGGCGTGCAAAACAATTTGAGGTTTAGTTTATTGAGAAAAAATATTTTTTTTAATCATCTCAAATGTAAATAAGGTGCTTATAATTGATTATGAAAGTATAATTAATATAATTTAGAATATACTCAAAATAGGCCATTATTTCATAACAAACTAAAAAGTAAAAAATTGCATCAAATTGTTTCCTAAAATATACAAGTAGTGATTTCCCTAAGTTCTTGGTTTAGTTGACCATGTGGAAACTTGAAAGGAAAGTTGGAGCAAGGTTTTGGGATATGTGAAAAATTTATTAAAACTTGAAACTTACCTACAAGCCAAGTGTGTGTTGGGAATATAAGCTCAAAACCTATATCTATAATTTTCCATTACATATTGTAGTAATTTGCCTCAAGATTGTTTTAACAACATCCAAGCAAAAAAATGATTTTCCATTGGAGGAGGTAATGCTTTTGTACCATATGAACCTTTTGTATTTGCAAAGAATGTAGCATAGTAGAAGCCAAAATTGTGATCATTGATGTAGGTAGGTTTTCCCCGCTTGCATGGCTTTATCAAACATTCCAAATTTCAATTGTGATTTGTTTTCCATTAGGTGTCATTGGAGGTAGGAGTTTAGATGTAACATCTTATTGTGTTGGATACTAAACTATAACTAATGATTTACCTTTAAACATATATAAGGCACCACATTGTGAGAATTTCAAATGTTCCCTACAATAGATGCATCATGCGGTAAGCTTTAAATGTGTTATGTTTAGACATTGACATAATGCAAACTATTATTAGTGACACGAAGAAGGGCATTTCTTATTCAACCCTTTGTTGCATTAGCATGGTGGAATTTGGATTGTTGATAATGAACATGGCCTTTTGTTAAACAAGGAATGAAATTATGATGCAATTGATTATGTTGTTGGTTTCACATGGCTTTCCATCTACAATTGAATAATAATTTTAGACCACCAATTGTTATGTTGCTTGTAACTTCGAAAGGTCAAATGATGACGATGGTAGTCAAGAAGGTCAAGTTTTGTTTTTATGTCTTGGATGATCCTAATCTAAAACCAAAGCACATGCAAGATGTCACTTGCAAGTAAGTTGTTCAAAAACATCACATAAGATGTGTTTATATATTAACATAAATTGGTTTTTAGATTACAGTCCATTTTCAAAGAAAACAAGCAATTTACTTTAGGATTGTTACCACTTACTATAATGGAAAATAAAAGCCAATGGTGGCAATGGCAACACAATTGGATGTATGCTTTGAATCCTTTTTCAAGATGATGTAGGATAGGTGGTTGGGGCCTCAAAAATGTTTTTCTTGGATGAACCTAATGCATTTCAAGCAATTATCTTGGAGCTTTGTAATTTATTGAGGGCTACACATGTGCACATTAAGAAGATGGAATTGAAATGTTAACTAATGAAAATAAAATGCAATTATTGTTGCAAGGGGTGAAAAAACAAGACTATGAATGAGGAGTTTGAATTAAATATATTTGTTTCAATATTGGGGCGATCACCAACTCTTTTCATTAATTCTACTCACCTAAGTTTGATGATTCACAATGTACACATGGGAATTTTAAAATGTGAAGACGATTCATTTAAAAGGTCATCAAAGCTATGAATGTAGTTTTCGTGAATTTTATTATAGGCCATAGAGTTGTATTTGAATAGTTAAGAATGTGTAGTGAAACAAATCTTGGGGGTAGTTTGAAGAAGGAATGTTGAAAAACATTAAGAAAAATTTGCCAATAAAATTGTGATTGTGAAAAATCTTTCAAAGTTTAGTTCCAAATGGCCAAAAAACACAAATTGTAAACAATTGTGAATGTAAATGACTAACTATTTTTGAATTATGTATATCAATAATCTAATTACTATATATTTTATAATTGTGTAACTTGATAAATTTATTTTAACATTGAATAATGATCATGAGGTTTTACATTTAGAATATTACTTGAAAGTTGACAAAGAGTTCCAAAATTCAATTAGAAAGGACTTTGGAATTTTGGCTTGATTGTTGCTTCTACCATTTTTGTGTAGGTTTGTAAAAAATTATAGAAAAAATGAAAAGTTTTAGTTTTCAATGTTCAACATTGCTATTGAAATTGGAATGGAATTAAGCTAGTGTCTCTTTTTGCTTTGTGGTGTTCACTACTTTATCAAAATATGTAGTCAATAAAAGGCTAGCTTTTAAATATAAACACACAAATTTCTCTTTAGTTTACAATGTATTCACACATTTATTTCACTTTGCATAATTCTTGTTCACCAACTTTCTACCAAATTTAAATTTCATTCACACCATTGTTACACCTTTAACAAATTCAACATTGTCACATGGTTCAAATACCAAGTTAAAAAAAATTGCCATCTTCATCACCCCATCAAGTTGGGTAACCATACTATTCAATATGCCACATGAAAAAATTGCAACATGAAATTACCTTACTTAAATAAATGTCATCAACTAAACAACTTCGAGAAAACCACAAGAAAGTCACCAAAAGCCTTATAAACACATTTAAGACATTTCTTCGAGTGTTTTACATTGGCCATTAACCTTGGTAATCTTTTTCTCCTTTTGGTTTGGGCATGGGGAAGGAAACAATTATTGTAGTACATTGCTAGCTTGGAGATTGATTATATTATTTGTGAAAACATTGAAAATACATGATTTTATGAAGGAAAATGTAAAATATTTTGAAATATTCAATTTCCAACATTGAATATTCAAAATAAAACAATTATTTAACATAAATTTGTTGAAGTTGTTGTTGTACTAAGGTATAAAATAATGTGAATATTTATCTATCAAGTAATATAGTTTGTTTTGTTTTATTTTGTTTCATTTTGTCATGTTAAACTCTCATGAACCATGGAGTTTCATGCCACATTGTTTGTATCTTTGGAAAGTTCTTAATGGATAGGGATACACCAACTTTGTCGCAACCCCACTTTGAGGCAAGTGTGAGGATGAGACTCCCATTCCCAAAAGTGAGAACTTGGAATCCTCTGGGACTCTCGCAATTTCAGAGCTCGATTGCAGAGGTCAAACACCTCGCCTTGAGGTGTTCTTTATATCGTTGGAAAGGCCTTGAAGTGTAGATGTCGAAAATGGCCTTGCATGAGCCATTCAGACATCTGAAGCACACGTTATGGTCAAAAGAAGGGCTCGGAGTCAAACTAGCACTTTGACTCTCGACCACAAAAAGTCGAGAATCAACTTGACCCTGGTGTGTCCAAATAGAGTACAACACACCGTTGGAAAGATCTTGAGGAGAGCTACAAGATTGCTTCATACCTCATCACAATTCAAGGTCTGAACGGGGAATTATAAGCTCCCAAAGTCCTGGGAGTCCAAACCGGGACAATTTCAAGACTCCTCTTTGGGAGTCCCGAGAATAAAGACATTCGGATGCGGGTGTGGCGGAGCAATGCAGAGAATATTATATGGGGGAAGGTGGTGGCTTCCCCCGAGTCCAGGCCGTGGTGACTCAAGTGAGTCCAAGGTCGCCTGTGGCTTGTCCTAACACCAAAAGGGTGCAGAATGAATTTTAACCAACTTGTTAGTTGGTTTTGGATGCATGATCGAATAACTAAGTAGCTTGTCCTTCTTCCTAGTCTAATCCTGAAGCTTTCAGCACACCCCTCTCACCCCCTTTAGTGCTAAAAGCTGGGAGCGACACCAAGTCCCTTCTACTTCCACTTTTTAACATAATTAGATTTTTTTGAGTCTAACAAGGCACCTAGGGGCGCGTCATGCTTGCTCCTTATTCCGCTTCGAATTTGCCCACTTTGCCTCGTTTTGCTACCAGAAATGAGGACTTAACTCAACCACATAGTTGAACAGCAGTTCAACTCATCCAAATGACCCACCACAACAAATCGAAAATGCACTCCCCCACTAGCCATAAGTTCAATTTCCGGCGAAATCCTTAATTCGCTATAGCTAAAAGTTGTGAAATTGGGCTGCAAGCACTCAAACAACCATATTTCCATTGTTCCTACAACAAATGCTAATATATTTCAACCAGAATGCAGAGGACAATAAGATCTTCCTTCCCTCCAAAATTCAATTGAAGAGAAGGTCTATGTGCCGAACTATGACATGTGAGAAACAATTAAAAAAACTTAGGTGCAAATCTACGTAAATTCGAGATCTTTCGAAGGCCAATACTCCTAATTAGTTCCACTAAAAAATCCCAGACAATTCCCAAATGTAATTAAGCCTTCAAGCAACATCTCCACAAAGTTGTAACATCTGATCTTTAGTTATTCAACTAAAAATTTGACAACGCTTCCGCACTAGGTGTGTGCAAATTAGAAAAAAATGTTATCACAAAAATGAATGTAACGCATAAATCGTTTGATGAAAACACAATCTATCTAAACCAGATTATAGATCGGCTCTCCAGCTACACTCCTACCAATTTTGAACAACTTTCTGCAAGGAAATTTTCACTTATCTGAGAAATTGACGTCACTGGAAAACCGTCACCAAAAATTGTCGAATGCGCACCAACAACTTCAAATGATCATAACTTTTGATTCGTTCAATGAAATCCAATGTTCTTTGGTGCATTGGAAAGCTCTTGCTGAGGCTTCTTTCTACAACACCCACTCCCAATTTGGCCACACAACTAAAGAGCGAGATCACAAAACCCCCACAATTTAGCTACTCCCAAAAAACATAATTCTTTAAATGAAAATGTCACAAGAAAAATCTCCTTCCATAAAACTCATGATGCAAACACATATAGTCAAGCCAAGCCCATTCCACTCGGAGAATCCAGGCTGATGCTAACAGGACACAATAGCTAAAAGTTCCACTAATTGTAACTACTCCCAATACTTTAGGTTCAATTTAAAGAATTAAGTTTTTTGAACCCTCTTTGACACTATACCCCCATTCATAACATGAAGGTGGGTCCTATGAAAAGAGCCACTCTCCTCTATCCCTAAACTTGAAAACCTTAAGTAGGCACTACTCACTACCATAACATATTATACATTATAGATAACACACATATAGTCATGACAAGTTGCTTCAAAGATAAATCATTCCCTAAATAAAAAGGTGTAATGAATCATTCCATAAATAAAGCGGTGTTAGGGCATACCTGCACAAAATAGGCAATAAGGTCCCCATGTTCTAGGGTTTGGCAATTGTTTAGGGTTTTGAACTCTTTCATTCTCCGTTAACTTCCCCGGGTCTAGCCTTTCGCTCGTATCTCGCCATATTCTTCACATACCTCCAGAAACTGGATTGGAGACCACCAAATGCTAATGTATTGAATTTAGTGGTCGAAAATTAACCATAATTTGTTATTCGCTATTTGAAACTCCTAATGGCCGAGAGCAGCCATCCCTTGGCCCGGTAATGAGCCGGGTGACCCATCTCATCTCTTGTGCTTGCCTGCCTGCAAGCTCGAGAGAGACTTCGAGAGCGTTGCTCTTGCAAACTCTGCAGCTCTTTGTTGAAGATCTTCGATTCTTTCGCCGGAGGCGCTTCTCGTTTCGTCACATTTCCTTGTCGTGGAGGTGATTACCTTTTCGTGGATGTCTTGATCATGAATTCTTTTGGTTCTTTTGCTAATTTTTTCTCCTTTTGGCTTCGGCTTCAATGGTCGTCGTCGGGTTGCTCGACCTTGAGAGCTTTCATGTAATCTCGATACCAGCATATCAAAATCCATTTTGACGTCGTCAGAAGAGAACTCTCTACTGTTCACAAATTTGTTTTTCATAAAGACTCTCGTGAGAGAGCTGTGGTGAAGTGTTTGCATTGTTTCCAGTCTGATATGATCTTTCCGCAGAGGAAAATAAGGAGACACGGAGAGAAAGAGACAAAGTTAAACAAACCACAGGAAGGTGATCTCTAGCTCAAGCATGAGCTTGTAAAATGCACATGACACGAGAGAAATTCGCTGTGTTAGATATGTTTGCAGAATCCCGTACTACTGACAACAAAACTTTGCCTCTCCGCACACCACAAAGACAAAACATGACAACGTTGCCAGCATTTTTCTTGCAAGCTCGTCGAAGCCACAAAACTCCTGCAAATATATAATCTCTATTGGCTTGTTGTTCAGAGCTCTGTGAACCAGTCTGTGATCTCTGAAAGAATAGATAAGCTTTTGGACTGGTGCTCCTGACCTGCAAGCTTTTACTGCGTGTTTTGGAAGCTGGATTTGATCCTCGGTTTGAAACTTGCTTTCTGAG
>Ga0116228_10005725_pt1 | contig 11088 bp, 11 predicted proteins | sample S1TSphfallax_2_FD_89694 | JGI IMG/M metagenome (GOLD analysis project Ga0116228, IMG submission 89694) | Host-associated microbial communities from peat moss isolated from Minnesota, USA - S1T2_Fc - Sphagnum fallax MG | ecosystem: Host-associated > Plants > Peat moss > Unclassified | place... | reverse complement strand
TTTGCTCCCGGCACTCATTGCTTGGCTTCTCGAAGGAACGGGACAACAAAGGAGGTCTCGATGCGCTACAGGTTCGGCAGCGCAAGGACTGCGTGGATATCAGACAGTCCCGACAAAAGGGGGCTTGTCCCTGGGATGTCTACCATCGGTTCTAGGTTCGTTTCACGGTTTCAGCAGCTTGGGCACGGCTCTCTTGTGCCCAAACGCGATGTCTCCGCCATGCGAGCAGCAGGATCACGCCCGACGTGTACACGCGGGCCGTGAACTCGCATAAACGAGCCGCACAGAGCAGGGTTGTCGAGATGATGGTTCCCAATCTGGGTGAAAGGAGGGGTGGTTCTCACCCGCGTCTGCGTGAGCGAGTCTTTTTGCACCCATATCGAACCCGGAATTTGATTGTCACTCAGGTCCCAAACATCCCGTCAGTGCACTGGAATGATGGCGGGGACGACGGGGCTCGAACCCGCGACCTCTGCCGTGACAGGGCAGCGCTCTAACCAACTGAGCTACGTCCCCAACTTGTTTTTCAACGACTTGATTATATGGCAAATGAAATCAGGCGTCCCACAGATTTGGCTGTTTTTCGCTCTCTTCCATCGATTTGCCGCGGTGCATCCATTTTCGCACCTTGGCGGCCACAACGTGGACACCAAGAAAACGAGCGGCAACAATTCCAAGTCTAGCAGAAGATGAGAGTCTGGGGTCCACGGATCGTGTCACTGAATCCACCTTTTACAAGGCATCAGATCGAAAGCGGAATGCCTTATGCGCCCATCATGCAGTGAACGTTCAATCTCTTCCCAGGCGGTCCGACCCAACGGAACCGCGACGGCCGTCCCGAGCGTGTGCCGCATCCGGCTAGGCGTAAGTGGCGGGCCGGATGCGAGGCGCAAATTGAGTTGATGGAATGGGTGGCCGCAAAGCCCGATCTGATGCTGGCCTAATTGCGGAGCAGGTTCGCCGCCGAGGCCGGTATTTCTTTGAGCCTGGACAGAGTCTGGCATGAAGACGCCATCAGAAGGTTCCTCCGACACCACGACTAAGACCCAAAGACCTTCCTCTGGCACGATGTTCGCGCCGTTCTTAGCGAGCCCCATGCCTATGCGAGCCCCTTCCGCCACAAATGGGGTTTTGCTGATGACTGGCGGCATAGTCTGGGCGATGCTGGAACTCGCGCGATGCGTCGCCCGATTCCATTCGTGTTGAGGCAGGTAGGAGGCGCGCTCACTGGCTCCTGCCTACTCTCAAGTTCGACTGACGCAGCTACTTAGATAGATCCCCCTTAGCTCCGGAAAATAACGATGATGGCAGAGAGCGAGACCAGCGCCGCGAAAACTGCGACAAGGTTCATGTCTATGGAGCGAACATGGCCTAACAATCTGAGGCGCGCTACGGGAATACCGTTAGGGTCCGACAGAGTTCCGCCAAATAGTTTGCGGCTTGCAACTGCTGTCACAAATCCTAGAGGCGACAATGCCGCAAGCAGCGCGGCAAGGTAGAAGCGACCGTCTGCGTATGGACCTGGCCACCAGACCAGCGCGAACTCCAGTCCTGCGAGGAACACAATGGTGATGCCCTGCCAAACCAGATGAAATCGGGCGTGCCCTGGCCAGAGTGGGTTGGATGCATGTGTCCTGTTGAAGTCGATTGCTATCGTAGCGATCGCTTGGATCACGCAGAGGCAGGATAGCGAGGTACGGGCTAAGAGGATATGGTCCACAAGCTAACCTCAGCAGTGACATCAGGCTTAAAGGATTTTCGCAGTTCCTGTGAGTTGCTCAGATTCACTGGACGTGGCTTTTGCTTGGAGGAAGGCCACATTTTCGGCTGCTGAGCCCATTACATCTACTGTGAAAGGCTCGAAAGCTACCCGTTTGCTAGAAGCAGCGAACCCGGTATTTCGCGCTCGTTATTCTTCCACAGCGGTAAGCTGATGGTGAGTCGGGCACCGCCTTCGACTCTATTGGACGCTGTGACATTGCCCCCGTGAACGCGGACGACGGCTTCGACAAACGCCAAGCCGAGGCCATGTCCACGAGATTCACGTCCTTTAATTCGTTGTTCGAAGAGATGCCGGCTTACTTCGACATCAAAGCCCGGTCCGTTATCTTCGATCGTGAGTGTGCCCATACTATTCGACGACTGAAGCGCCAGCCAAACGGTACACGCTGCGGGCAAATGCTTCAGCTCGTTATCGAGAAGATTCGCAACTACGCGGTGCAGGAGTGCGGGGTCAGCAAGCACTTTGACCGAGCCGGCGCTGCGAATGTGCACACCGAGACCTCTATCGCTCATGCAGGGCTCGTAGAGGTTTATCATGCTCCGAAGCAGTTCGTCGAGGTCGATCTCGGTGCGCGTGAGCCTGAGCGCGTCGGCTTTTGCCTCGGCTACGTCCAACGATGTATTCAGGAACTCCGTCAGGCGGTCCAACTCGTCGATCGCGGAAACAATTGGCTCGGCTCGATCTACCCGGAAATTGCCAGACAACGCCGTCTCCAACTTGCCTCGAATGGCAGTCAGGGGACTTCTCAGGTCATGCGCGAGAGAGTCCGTAATCGTGTGCAACTGATGAACGGAGTGTTCGATGCGGTCCAGCATGTGGTTCAGAGTGCGAGCCAGATGCCCGACCTCATCATTGCACTTGGTGTTTGGGACTCGGCTGCTGAGATCCGATTGCCCGATACGCGACGCCGCTTCGGTGATCTCCCGGACATGGCCAAGCATTCTGCGCGTTGCATAGAACACTATGACAAAACCCAGGAGAACACTTGCCAGCCAGAGCGTGAGGAATCTCACACGCAAGCTTCTCAGCACGTGCAGTTCATCACGCTCAGATAAACCAAGGTAGATATTACTTCCGTCCGCGATGCGGACTGAGGCGACTCGAAACGGAATAGTGAAACCTTTCACGCGCACGTCGAAGGGAATATCCTGCTGAGCCTTTGTCGAGCGGATCGCAGAGAGGTTGGCAGACCCGTCTCCTAAACCAACCCATAGTCGTACCGGCCCCGCATCTGCTGCTTGCAGGAAAAAGACCGAATCATTCTCGTTTTCATTCGATGTTGGCCGCTGCCTGTTCGGGACTTCCCGGCTAGCAAGCTCTGCCACCTCTCCAACCACACGGCTATAGAGGCGGTCTTTCGGAGTTCGCTCGGCGACGTCTCCCAGCACCTCAACTTCACCGGATAGCCATGCATCGCTTCGCCGCTGGATGTCGTCGGCAACGAACCGATGCAACATTGCGAAGACGAGCATGGTTCCGATTGCGAATGCGAGCGTCGCCCATAGCGAGATGCGCCAGGCCGCGCTTCGCATGACCGGGTTAGTTGCCCTTGAGGACATATCCGAGACCTCGCAGTGTCTTGATTAACGGCTCTCGCCCTTCCGAGTCGATCTTGCCGCGCAGACGATAAATGTGTACGTCAACCACGTTCGTGTCTGGCTGGATTCTCATGCCCCACACTTCAGAGAGCAACATGGATCGTGTTACCACCCGGCCGGCGTGGCGGCAGAGGTACTCCAGCAAGACGAATTCCTGCGGGCTAAGGTTTAGCACCTCGCCGGCTCGTGTCGCTCGGCGTTTTAGCAAATCCACTTCAAGGTCGCAGATGCGGAGCCGTGTGGCGTCTTCGGCCTGTGCCGAGTTGCGCCGCAAAAGGTTGCGCATCCTCGCCAGCAGTTCCGCGACAGCAAACGGCTTGGTGAGGTAGTCGTCTCCACCGAGCTCAAGCCCCTTCACCCGGTCGTCGACCGAACGCCGGGCAGACAGGATGAGAACGGGGCTGGTGACGCCTGAGCGCCGCAACTGAAGGATCAGGTCGATTCCGTCCTGGTCTGGAAGCCCGAGGTCTACGATGAGCCCCTGATAGGCATGTTTCGCAGCCAGTTGCGAGGCTGCCCTTCCGTCCTCGGCCGTATCCACCTCGTATCCGGCTTCGATCAGGGATTGCTTGACGAAGCACTGGATCTCGAGTTCATCCTCGACCAACAAAAGGCGCATACGTCATCGTAAGACAACCGGGCGCAACGTTTGTGGTTTCGTGAAAGATCGCTGCATGACGATTCATTCATCTAGCCTTCTCAAACCTGGGACTTGACGGGCAGCTCTTAGCGTTGTGACGTAGGTCATTCCACGGGTTCAATCTGTCAGAACCATGAACAAATCGTCATGCCATACTCTCCCCGCCGGGTGCTATCAAGAGAGTGGCGGCCTCGTCTGATCAAGGGGCGAGTCTGCCTGTGCAACGGTCATCACGCGCCCGTCGCTCAGGAGAACTCCCAGTTCGAAAAGTCTGCCCGCCAAGAGTGTGTATGAACGATCTGCAGAAAACCCGGTTGAGGAAGGCCTTCACAGAGTACCTGCCCCTTCCCTCTACGCTCGAGCCGCACCTGAGGCAAGCACTCGGGCAAGTCCTGCAGAATCCGGGAAGCATGATTCGGCCGGAGATTGTCTGGGAAGTTGCCCTTGGCTACGGCCTGCCGGAGGCCCCTGCGACAGATCTGGCTATCGGTCTTGAATATTTCCATACGGCCTCTCTTGTATTTGATGATCTCCCGGCGATGGATGACGCCCTGGAACGTCGCAGCACGCCCTGTGTTCATGTGGAATTCGGTGATGCCGGAGCCATGTTGGCCGCCCTGGCACTTGTAAATCGGGCCTACGCGCTGACTTGGAGGGCAGCAGCAGCAGTGCTGCCTAACATACAGCGGCGTGCCCTGCAATACGTCGAATCGCATCCGGGAGTAGATGGTTTGCTCAATGGTCAGAGCATGGATTTGCACTACGCTTCGCTGCCCCACGATCAAAGGACGACGGAGAGGACAGCCATCGGCAAGACTGTTTCTCTGATCCGGCTTAGTCTGGTGCTGCCGGCAATGCTCGGCGGCGCCCCAGACAAGGAGTTGCACCTGCTCGAACGCGTAGCCCTATTTTGGGGCTTGAGCTACCAGATCGTTGACGACTTCAAGGATGTTCTCCAGAGCTCGGACGAAAGCGGAAAGACTACCTCCCGCGATCTCGCGCTCGGCCGGCCGAATCTTGCCCTTACACTGGGAGTCGAACGCGCGGCGGAACGGCTGCAACGCCTGATTAACATGGGAGACCGAACGTTGGACCGTCTGGTTGCGGCGCGCGCGTCACTCGCATTCTTGCGCAAGCTGCGTGCAGAACTGGGTGAAGAGGCTGCCCAGCTTACGCAAGGCGTCTGCACTCCGGTACTTGGCGGTAGCAGATGATCTTTCTGAAGCTCATTGTGACCAATCTGCTGCGGCACCGCATACGATCACTCATCAGCATTGCCGGCATCGCGTTTAGCGTCGCCGCCATGCTGACCATCGTCACAGTACTGCAGGGGGCCGTCGCAATGTTCTCGGGCATTCTTTCAAGCGATAGTCAGATCATCGTCTTTGAACGAAATGTCTCGGACCTTTTCTTCAGCAGCGTCCCGTCAGAGGCCGTGCAAACCATCTCCTCCTGGCCGATCGTTGAGCACGCCGACCCTGTTCTGTTTGGGATCGTTTCAAGCAGCGACCATCCCATCATCACCTGTTTCGGCATTACCGATGGCGACGCGCGGCTGCGCAAGGCGAGCTGGATTCAGGGCGATCGCTCGCAATTCGGCAAGGACACAAGCGGCGTTGTTCTGGGTGAACGCGCAGCGGAGTTTATGAGCACGACGCTGGGCAATACTGTTCAGATCGGCCATGGATCATTTCGTGTCGTGGGCATCATCAAGACGGCCAATGGCTTTGAGGATGGCGGGGTTTTTATGCCACTGTCCTCGGCACAGTCCTTCTTTCACAAGGAGGGTTCCTCCTCGGTGATCACGATCAAGCTGCACAGCAAAGAGGATGTCCCGAAATTGAAGGCCTCGGTTCGGCGCAGCTTTCCCAACCTGGTCGCGCTTGAGGACGAAGAGTTCACGCGCAGCTACTCACAGTTCAAAATTCTCAAAGCCACAGCCTGGGCCGTCGGCGGCTGCGGCCTGTTGCTGGGTGGATTGGGCGTCGCAAATACGATGATCATGTCCGTGTTCACGCGGATACGTGAGATAGCGATTCTGCGGGTGAATGGGTTTTCCAATAGTCAGATTGCCACGATGATCTTTGGAGAATCCGCGCTCGTCTCGGTGCTCGGCGCCGTAGTCGGATTGGTAATTGGTATGGTTTTTCTGTTTGCACTCAAGCTTATTCCGGCGCTTCACGGGTATGTTGACACATCTGTGCAGCCGTTGGTCCTGGTCATCGTTATTGTGCTCGCACTGATGACTGGCGTCGCCGGAGCTCTCTATCCTGCGATGTATGCGATGCGCATTCGAGCGGTGGAGGCGCTTCGCTTCGAATGATCGCTGCCAACCCACCTGCAACGCAACGCGTCGTCCTGCTTGCCGAGGACGTTTGGAAGAGCTACGACGATGGCGCCATCACTGTCTTACGGGGTGTAAATTTCACCGGCTTCGAGGGTGAGACGGTCGCACTTTGCGGACCTTCCGGATGTGGCAAAAGCACTCTGCTGCATCTGCTGGGTGGTTTGGATGAGCCGGACCGGGGGCGCATCTCGGTCAACGGCAAAGAGCTCAGCCGCCATAGCAGTCCATTGCGCCTGCTGCGGCATGAGATTGGTTTTGTCTTTCAACTCCACAATCTGATTCCCGACCTCACGCTCGAAGAAAACTGCCTCATTCCCACGGTCGCGGCCGGTTTGGATCACAAGTCAGCGAAGGCTCGGCTTCGCGAACTTACAGACCGCACCGGACTGAGCCATCGTCTTGGGTCGAAGATTCAAAAATTATCCGGTGGCGAGCGACAAAGAACGGCTCTGTGCCGGGCGCTGATGAACAAGCCGCACATCCTGCTCGCTGACGAGCCCACCGGGTCGCTCGATGAGGCGACCCGTGCAACGGTCTTCGACCTGCTGCTCGAGATTGTCGCCAATGAAGGTGTCACGCTGGTTATGGCTACGCATGACCGCGAATTGGCAGGCAGATGCGCGCGCCTGATCGAGATGCACGATGGGAGGATTCGTGAGCCTCTCTAGCGCAGCGGCTTTGATTCATGATGCCGAATCTAAAGCCGAGTTGGAAGCAAGCTCGATCGCCGGCCGGCGGGTCATGGCCGGCGCTGCATGGCATAGCCTGTTCTGGCTGGTTGTGGCGAACTGCGTCGGAGTCCTGCTTGCGGCATTGCTGCTCATACCAAAGCTCAACGCACTGCTCGGTGAATGGACCTATGGGCGCTGGATGCCGGTTCACATGAACCTGCAGCTTTACGGTTGGTGCAGTTTGCCGCTGGTCGGATTCCTGTTTCAAGTCTACGGCGTTCGACGCGAACCGGCTGCCCGTTGGGCATCCCCTGTACTCTGCCTCTGGTCAATTGCACTCGGGGTTGGCGCTTTCACCTGGCTGAACGGAGATTCCAGCGGCAAGCTGTTTCTCGATTGGACCGGATATTCTCGCGTGCTTTTTCCGATGGCTCTTCTCTGCTTGTGGGGCCTGCTCGCTTCGGCCTTCTTTTTTGAACACCGCGGCGGCCCTCAGGTCCACCGGGCCTCCCGCGGTCTCAAAATTCTCGGCCTCCTGCTCCTGCTTCTCGTGCCGGCGCTCGTTTACATCGCTTCGAATCCGGTTCTCTATCCCCCCATCAATCCCGATACCGGCGGTCCCACAGGCGCCAGCCAGCTTGAATCCACGCTGGTCATCATCGCAATTCTTCTGGTGCTTCCGTTCGGTTTAAGCCGTCGCAATGCAGATGCACGCGCAGTCCTGTGGGCATGGAGCATCTTCGCGATTGAGTGTCTTTTGTGTCTCGGCTTAGGTAGAGCCGATGTCAGCCACCACAAGCCGGTGCAATGGATCAGTCTCGGCAGTCTACTGATTTGGATTCCGCTCACGCCGGCCTATTACAAAGCGTTCTGTTGGCACAGGAATACGCGGCGCTGGCGCATCGCATTCCTGTGCTGGTGGTCGATTCTGGTGCCCACAGGCTGGATGCTTTTTCTGCCCGGCGTTCTTGATCATTTCAAATTTACTGACGGCCTGGTTGGGCACTCTCTGCTGGCCATGGCGGGCTTTGTCTCCAGCCTTCTGATCTTTGTCCTCGTACAGATGATGGGCGAGGATGGCTGGATCTTCAACGGAACCTGGGCCTTCTCTGTCTGGCAGGCAAGCGTTGCAGCCTACGTGGCCATCATGTTCTTTGCCGGTTGGCGCGAGGGTTTCGCCCCGTCCTTCACGATAGTGCCGGGAGTTTTACGCAACGGCATTTACACGCTCCGGCTGCTGCTTGGAATCCTGATTCTTGCAGCGTCCCTCGATTGGTTTCGCGATGCGTTCACGCTCTTTGCTGAGATTGACGCTGCCCACGCAAAACAACTACCGAAGGTTAGCCGATGAAGCGCTCGCTGCTGGTCGCCTACCAGATACTGACCGGGTTCTCAGACACCTCCACCGGGCTTCTGCTGATTGCCGCGCCGGCGTTCACACTGCGGCTGATGAGGCTCCATCCAATACCCGGCACACTGCCATTTCTCTCCTATATCGGTGTCTTTGTCTTATCCGTGGGGCTCGCCTGCCTTTACGGAGGATGGCTTGCTCTAGAGCAGTTTTCTGCGGACAAGCTTGAAGTGGTCTGGCTGCTGACCGCCATTACACGCGGACTGGTGGCGGTTTTCGTCCTGATCAAGGTGGCGTCAGCAGAGCTGGAACCCGGTTGGTCCACCGTCGCATTTACCGACGGCGTCTTCGCCCTGATTCAGCTTTTCGGTCTGACCAGAGGATGGCTGCGCCATGTCCGCGACTAGGCTCAAGGAGTTCGCATCGGGATGGCGAGGCGTCTGCCTTGTCGCCATCACGTATATCTATTTCCTGATCTTCGCGCAGTTCGCCTTCCTCAAACGCCTCGATCAACTCGGGATCGCAGACGCACATCTTCAATTGGTCATGGCAGCGATGGCGATGGGCGGAATCGGCTTCAGCCTGCTTGCATCGCTCAAAGCTTTCGAGCCTTGGCCTCGCGTGCGGCTGCAAATCTCATTGCTGATCTGCGGGGTAACAGCAGCGCTATCGCTGCTCCCTCTCGACCTGGCAGCGAGCGTTGCGCTGGCATTTCTGATCGGGTCAGGACTGGGAACCCTCACCGTCACCCTTGTTGCGAACCTGCGCCTTTGGACCGGCCCAGCGGAAGGGCTTTGGCAGGTCGGCTTGGGTACAGGCATTGGCTACTTCGCCTGCAATGTTCCCGCATTGTTCACCGCGACGCCGAACTCGCAAGCCGTCACATCTGCGCTGCTATGTCTTATTGGGGTCTTCGCGGCGGGCAAGACGGTGTCATCATGCACAGTCATGGCACGCGAAGCCACAGGTAAGGCTCCATCCTTTGCCGTTGTCCTGGTGGGTTTCACGGCTCTTGTATGGCTCGACTCCGCTGCCTTCTTCATCATCCAGAACACGCCGTGGCTCAAGGCCGATACCTGGGACGGCACGCTGCATCTTTGGGCGAATGGAATCATCCATCTCGCGGCTGCCCTCGCGAGTGCGCTCCTGCTGCGGCGCAAGGGGCTCTCCCCGGTGCTGGGCCTGGCCGTGATTGTCCTCGCCTGCGCCTGCATTCTCCTGCATCAACCAGGACAAGTTGCCCTCGCGTCGCTGTTCTATCCCGCAGGCGTATCGCTCTACTCGGTCGCGCTGGTGGCATATCCGTCATTTCTTATGCGTTCAAAATCGCCGCATCAGAGAGTCTTGCGGGCCGGTTTGATCTACTCGGTCGCAGGTTGGTTCGGCTCTGCGATGGGCATCGGCATGGGGCAGCATCTAAGACAGGTTCCGATTCCGTTCGTGGTATGCGCCGCCTTGCTGGTTCTTGGGCCGGCAATCCTGCAACTTATGCGCCAACGCGTGCGTGAAGCGGCACTGACCGGTGCAGCGATGGCTGTTGCATTGAGCATTTATCTGGCTTCCTCTGCAGCCGCTTCGCAGCGGCAGCGCACCATGACTGCGGAGGAGCGAGGAAGACGGGTCTACATCGCGGAAGGGTGCATCAATTGCCACTCCCAGTATATTAGGCCGAATACTCCAGACGGGCTCATGTGGGGACCGGCGGAGACGATCGAGGAGCTGCGTTCCCAACATCCTCCCTTGATCGGCAACCGGAGACAAGGGCCAGACCTTTCCCAGGTAGGGGGCCGCCGCTCGCCACTTTGGTTGAAGGCTCACTTGTTCAATCCCCGCGAGGTGAGCCATGCGTCCTTCATGCCCTCCTATGCCTATCTCTTCAACGACTCGCACCGTGGCGACGATCTTGTGCAATATCTTGCGAGCCTTAAGAGTGCGAAGTACGCGGAGCATATCGCTCTGGAAAAAACTTGGCAGCCTTCACAGAGCAGCATCGCCGACGCCGGCCCGGAGCAAGGGGCGCGTCTATTCGGGTGGTATTGTGCCACTTGCCACGAACAAACAGGTGTGACACGATCTGCGTGGCGGTCACAGTTCAAGCGTCTCCCACCGAATCTTCAGACCAGTTCCTGGAATTACTTTCCGGCCTCATCCCCAAGCCAGGATCGCCTTTTGCGCTTCGCGCAGATCATCAAGTTTGGCATTCCTGGCACGGACATGCCGGGCCACGAATACCTTTCCGGAAACGACATATCTTCCATTTCTCTGTGGCTGAACCAAACCATGATTCTGCCGCACCAAGCCGCCGGCATAGATCACAAAACAGGAGAGAACCCATGAAAATGTTCGCAACACTTGCCATCGCTATGATGTTTGCCCACGCTGCCTTCGCCCAGCACCAGACTTTTGCCGTCAACCCGGACGCAAGCGAAGTGAAGATGACGCTCAAGACAAACCACGAAATTGTAAATGGCACGTTTCATCTACAATCCGGCTCGATTGAATTCGAACGAAGCGCCCAGAAAATCGGCGGAACTGTTGTGGTTGCAGCCGGCACGGGTAAGACCGGCAACGAGAGTCGCGACAAAAAGATGAATAAGGACATTCTCAAGGTCGAACAGTACACCACTGTCACTTTCGCTCCGAAGACCTACACAGGAACCATTGCGCCGGCGGGCGATTCAACCATCCAGGTAAGCGG
>Ga0116228_10005724_pt1 | contig 11088 bp, 8 predicted proteins | sample S1TSphfallax_2_FD_89694 | JGI IMG/M metagenome (GOLD analysis project Ga0116228, IMG submission 89694) | Host-associated microbial communities from peat moss isolated from Minnesota, USA - S1T2_Fc - Sphagnum fallax MG | ecosystem: Host-associated > Plants > Peat moss > Unclassified | place: USA... | reverse complement strand
CGTGAAAGCGAAGGGCATGCTCGGCCTGGCCCTGCTGATGGTGGCGACCGCCAGCCATGCAGGGCGGGCCGAGGTGCAGACCTCGCCGGGCACGTCGTATCCGCTGCACCTGACCAGCCTGAAAGAAGCGCGTTTCCGCAACACCATCCGGCAGAAATACGACTTCAGCTGCGGCTCTGCTGCCGTCGCGACCTTGCTCACCTATCAGTACGCGTATCCCGTCGACGAGCAGGCGGCGTTCGACATGATGTACGAGAACGGCGACCGGGCGAAAATCGGACGGGAAGGGTTCTCGTTGCTGGACATCAAGCGTTTCCTCGCCTCGCGCGGCTTCGATGCCGATGGTTTCGCCGTGCCATTGCAGAAGCTCGACGACGAGGGCATGCCGGCCATCGTCCTCATCGACGAACGCGGCTACCACCATTTCGTGGTGGTGAAGGGCTACCGCAACGGGCGCGTGCTCATCGGCGATCCGGCGCGCGGCACGCGCTCGATGTCGCAGCGTCGCTTTGACGACCTGTGGAAGAACCGCATCGTCTTCGTGATCCACAACCAGCGCGACCGCGCCATTTTCAACAGCCCTCGCGACTGGGCGGTGGCGCCTGCCGCGCCGCTGGGCGAGGGCATTGAACGCAACGGTCTCGCTCCCATCGTGATGCCCAAGCGTGGGCCGGGGGATATATGAACAGGCGCGTGCTCGTCGTCGGTGTCGTGCTGCTGGCGGCAAGCCTGCCGCTGCGGGCCGCCGATTTCACTCGTCAGGGGGCCTTGCCGGATGCGGCGCTCGACCAGGTGCGCGGCGGCATGGACCTGGGAAACGATGTGCTCGCGTCGCTCTCACTCCAGCGCACCGTGCTCGTCAACGGCATGGAAGTGATACAGAACAGCGTATCGATCCCGGATATCGCCCACATCACCACGGATCAGGCCACGGCGCTGTCCGATGCACTACGGGCCACCACGATCACCACCGGCATCGGTGGCGTATCCACCGACCTGGGCAGTTCCAGCGGTGCGCTGGTCATCCAGAACTCACTCAATAACCAGGCCATCTCGGCCACCACATCGATCGACGCATCGGTGAACAGCGCACGCATGCTGCAGAACCTGCGGCTCGGCGAGGCCATACAGGACGCGACGATCCAGTTCCGGGGGAACTAACCCATGTATCGCAATGGCAGGGTGATGCAGGCGGGCAGGCGCGCGGGCGTGTTTTCGCTTGCGGTGCTGCCCATGTGGATCGGCGCATGTCTTGCGCAGGACGCCAGTGTCGATCCGGCGCTGCGCGAGAAGATCGACGCGCAGGGGCGCAAGCTCGATGCCATGCGAAGTCGCATGGCCGAGCAGCTGGCCGAGCTGGAGCAGATGAAGCGGGATCTTTCCGCGCAGGAGGCACAGTACGCCGACCTGCGCAAGGCGGTGGGCCTGAATGCATTGGACGATGCGCGCGGTGGTTCGGCCGCCGTGGCAACGGCGTCAGGTGATCCTCCGCCGGTCGGATCGCCTGTACAGGCCGTTGCAGCCAGTCCTGTTGGCAGGCGGCCTGAGCAAGACGAGCGACCGCCCGAGGTGGCGCCGATCTTCGACCAGCCCGGCGTGCTCACGCCGCGCGGCAAGCTGATCGTCGAGCCTTCCTACCAGTACGGCTATTCATCGGCCGACCGCGTGGCGCTGGTGGGCTATACGGTGATCCCGGCCATTCTTATCGGCCTCATCGACGTACGTCAGGTGAAGACCACCACGCAGACGGCGGCGGTGGCATTTCGCTATGGCCTCACCAATCGCATGGAGCTTGAGGTTCGCATCCCGTATGTGGATACGCATACCGACACGATCAGCCGCGAGATCTTCACCGGTACGGCGCAGGACAGTCTCTACACCACCAGCGGCAAGGGCATCGGCGATATCGAGGCGACGCTGCGCTACCAGCTGAACGATGGCGGGGCGGACAAGCCGTACTACGTGGGCTGGCTACGGGCCAAGTCGCGCACGGGGCGCGATCCGTTCGAGGTGACGACCGATTGCATCACGCGGTGCCTGGAGAACTTCACCGGCACGGGCCTGCCTGTCCAGAGCCCCACGGGTAGCGGATTTTATTCGGCACAGGCGGGTGTGACGTGGCTTTACCCGTCTGATCCGGTCGTGTTCTTCGGCAACGTGAGTTATCTGCACAACTTCGAGCGCCACAACGTGAGCCGCAACGTGTTGCTGGAGGGCAAGCAGTTCCTCGGCAATGTCAAGGCGGGCGATATTGCCGATGTGAGCGTCGGCATGGGGCTTTCGCTGAACGAGAAGGCCTCGATCAGTATCGGTTACGACCAGAGTTTCGTCGGCCGCACCACGCAGAACGGAAATTCCGTGCCCGGTTCGGCACGCGTGACACTCGGTTCGTTGCTGCTTGGTGGCTCCTATCGATTCAACGACAAGGAAACACTGAACGTGACGCTAGGCGTTGGCGTGACTCGCGATACGCCCGATTCCACGGTGACGGTGCGCTTGCCCATCACGTTGTGAATGCATCTGCGCAATGTTTTCACAATGTATTCACTGAACGATTTTGCAACACTCGCAAGTTCCCGTGCACGTCTTGCACACATAAGGGCTCGTTAAGATTTCAAACGGGGGTTCGAACACACACTATAAAAACCTGCAGGGAGTTTTCTTACATGCGCACTCGTCACCATCGTTTCGGCAAGGCCACGGCTGGCCTCGCACTCGCTTCACTCGCTGTCTTCGGTGCCGCTGCGCATGCGCAGGACAGTGGTTACGCCAAGAAGTCCCAGTCCCCCGCGCTGGACAACATCAGCCTTTGGGTGGGTGGTTACTACACCAACAACGACACGAACATCGGTGCCCACACCGATATCCTCAACTCGCGCGGCAACCTGAATCTCGAGCACGACCTCGACTTCAAGAAGCACAAGACCGTGCCGCGCGTGCGTCTCGACTTCCTCATCGGTGAGCACCAGGGCTTCTCGTTCGACTACTACGAAGTCGATCGCGACCACTCCAAGACCCTCTCCGATGGCATCAACTTCCTCGGCACGCCGATCGAAGCCACCGCTCGCGTGAAGGGCGATCTCAAGTTCACCTTCGGCAGCGCCGCGTACAAGTGGTGGTTCGGTACCGGCAACGACGTGTTCGGCGTCGGCCTGGGTGCGGCTTACTACAAGGTGCACGCGAGCATCTACGGTTCGGCCACCGTCAATGGCGACGGTTTTGCCGATGGTGCCAGCGCCAACGAAAGCGCCTGGGCGCCGAACCTGCAGCTGGGCTGGCGTCACGCGTTCAACGACCAGTGGCGCATGTATGTGAATGCGTCGGGCGTGAAGAAGAACGGTGGCAGCCTGAATGGCCACATCTACGACGCCGCCATTGGCCTTGAGTGGTTCCCGTGGCAGAACGTGGGCTTCGGTGCGGAGTACGCGTACACGAAGATCAAGCTCAACCAGGACAAGCGTCGTTACGACCTCGACCTGGACATGAAGCTCACCGGTCCGGCTGCTTACGTCCGCCTGCGTTTCTGATTGCCTCGTTCGCTTGATACAAAAAGGCCGCCTTCGGGCGGCCTTTTTTCTGCGTCGCGCGGACCGGATACCGCTGACCTGTAGGAGCGCGCCTGCGCGCGACAAGGTTTTCGCAGCGACCCGCCTACCGAAGGGCGAGCCAACCGTGCCGGCGATTCCTGCGGAGCGATGGATGCGTTTTTGCGAGCACCCATCGCGGATGCGATCCGCTCCCACACCTCCGGTAGCACCGTTGCATTGTAGGAGCGTGCTTGCGCGCGACCGTTGGTATCGAAACGATGATGATGTTCGCGATGACCGGTCGCGCGCAGGCGCGCTCCTACAGGGTTGCGGGCTTCTTGCGGGTGGTCAGCCAGCCGCCGCCGCATACCGCGGTTACCAGGAGTGCATCCAGCGACCAGGCGGCCCAGGGGCGTGCGTCGAACCAGGGCGCCGTCAGGTGATCGTGCGCGATCATCCTTGCCGCCGTCCAGGCGATGGCGCCGGCGCCGATGTAGACGATCACCGGGAAGCGGTTGATGAGCTTCAGGATCAACGTGGAGCCCCATACCACCAGCGGCACGCTGATCGCCAGGCCGAGCACTACCAGCACCATGTGGCCCTTGGCGGCACCGGCGATGGCCAGCACGTTGTCCAGGCCCATCAACGCATCGGCGACCACGATGGTGCGGATGGCTGCCCAGAAGCCCGCGGCCGGCGCGATAGCGGGGTCGTGGTCGTCCTGCTTCAGCAGCTTCCAGGCAATGGGCAGCAGCAACAGGCCGCCGGCCAGCATCAGGCCCGGGAGCTTCAGCAGCCAGATCACCACGAAAGTGAGGGCGATGCGTATGGCGATGGCGCCGAAGGTGCCCCAGAACACGGCCTTGGTCTGCAGGTGCTTCGGGAGGTTGCGGGCCGCCAGCGCGATGACGATGGCGTTGTCCCCGGCCAGCACCAGGTCCAGCAGCACGATGGCCGCCAGGCCGGAGAAGAATTCGGGGGTGAGGAAATCCATGGGGCAGGTCCTTCGCGCGCTTGAAGACAAATGCGGCGGCGACGGGTACGCGCGCCCGTCGTCACCGCAAAAGTCTCGTTCCCGGCGCGAAAGCCGCTGCGACGACCGGGACGCGATGGAGCGTCCGTACTGACGATCGGCGCACACGAGGCAGGATGCCTCGCGGAACTACTCCCTTTTGGGCTGTAGTGGGCGGCATTGTCCTCCGTCGGTTGCGGCGCGGCAAGACTGTCTGCAAGGGGACCGGCTAAAATCGTGGGCTTTCCCAACCCCTCACGAGTGAAGTCCATGAGCGCACACGATATCCGTTCCGCCACGCGTCCCGATCCGGACCAGCCGCTGGTGGACATCGCCAACTACGTGGCCGACTATAAAATCGACTCGCAGGAGGCCTACGACACCGCGCGCTACATGCTCCTCGACTCGCTGGCCTGCTCGGCCCTGGCGATGAAGTTCCCGGACTGCGTGAAGCACCTCGGCCCCATCGTGCCGGGCGCCACCCTCGAAGACGGCGTCCGCGTGCCGTTCACCTCGCATGTCCTCGATCCGGTCCAGGCCGCCTTCGCCATCGGCACCCAGATCCGCTACCTCGACTTCAACGACACCTGGCTGGCGGCCGAGTGGGGCCACCCGTCCGACAACCTGGGCGCCATCCTCTCGGTGGCCGATTACCTCTCCCGCAAGGCGGTGAAGGAAGGCGGCAAGGCCCTGACCGTCCGTGACGTGCTGGGCTACGCCATCAAGGCCCACGAGATCCAGGGCTGCTACGCCCTCCAGAACAGCTTCAACCGCGTGGGCCAGGACCACGTGATCCTGGTGCGCCTGGCTTCCACGGCGGTCACCACGGCGATGCTGGGCGGCAACAAGGACCAGGTCACCACGGCCGTCTCGCACAGCTGGATCGACAACGGTGCCCTGCGCACGTACCGCCACGCCCCGAACACCGGTCCGCGCAAGAGCTGGGCTGCCGGCGATGCCTGCCGCCGCGCCGTCACCCATGCCATCAATGCCGTCTACCGCAATGTGGTGGGCTATCCCTCGGCCCTGTCGGCCAAGACCTGGGGCTATTACGACGTGGCCTTCAAGGGCAACGCCTTCCAGTTCGAGCGCCCGTTCGGCAGCTACGTCATGGAGAACGTGCTCTTCAAGATCAGCTTCCCGGCCGAGTTCCACGCCCAGACGGCCGTGGAGTGCGCCATGAAGCTGCACGCCCAGGTCGGCTCGCGCATCGACGAGATCGAGAAGGTGGTCATCGAGACCCAGGAAGCCGGCGTCCGCATCATCGACAAGACCGGCCCGCTGGCCAATTACGCCGACCGTGACCACTGCATCCAGTACATGGTGGCCGTGCCCCTGATCTTCGGCCGCCTCACCGCCGACGATTACAACGACAACGTGGCCGCCGATCCGCGTATCGACGCCCTCCGCGACAAAATGACCGTGGTCGAAAATCCCCAGTTCACCAAGGATTATTTCGATGCCGAAAAACGCTATATCGGCAATTCGGTTCAGGTGTTCTTCAAGGACGGTTCCAGCACGGAAAAGGTTTCCATCGATTTCCCCATTGGCCACCGCAAGCGCCGCGCCGAAGGTATCCCCGTGTTGCTGAAGAAGTTTGAGGCCGCGCTGCGGGCCGAGCTCCCGGCAGACCGGGTTGAAAAGATCCTGGCCCTTACTTCTTCTCCGGAAAATCTTGACTCAACCCCCATTCACGAATTCATGACGCTCTTCACGGCTTGATAATGGCTGTGACTCAAGTATGAACGGCGGTTTTTAGCACGTGTTCAATTGTTTGATTTTTGCTAAACTGCCGCCGCCCGTTGAAGGGGTATCAAAGCGAGGGACGGCCGAAGTCCCCGGATTCGATAAGAGTTCTACGCGCGATTTCCGTCTGGGGTGGAGCGCGGACGCGAATACCAATAATGAGGAGACACCGATGAAACGTAAGGGCTTGTTTTTGCTGATTGGTTTGGCCCTGGGCGGCGTGGGTGCCGTTCACGCGCAGGAATCCGCCGACACGGCGGGTAACGGCTATGACGGCCGCTGGTACATCGCCCCGACGGTTGGCGGTTACTACAACGACACCGACCGGAACACCAACAGCCGGCAGGTCTATTACGGCCTGGGCTTCGGTAAGTTCATCTCCAACAACGCTTCGATCGACATCTTCGCCGATCGCACCAAGCGTGATAACGATGGCAATGGCCACTGGGCCAACAACAGCTACGGCGTTGCCGCTCGCTTCTACGCTGGTGCGTGGGACAGCTGGCGTCCGTACCTGCTCGCCGGCGTGATGGGCTCGTACCACCACAACCCGTCGAACAATGGCTGGTCCCCGGCCGCTGAGCTCGGCGTCGGCGTGTCCAAGACCATCACCGACAGCTCGGACTTCCGCGTGGAAGCCGGCTACCGTTACGACTGGGACGACAAGACCGTCCGCAGCGAGAACGGCTACGGCGACTGGTTCCTGGGCTTCTCGATCGTCTCGCGCTTCGGCGAGCCGCCGGCAGCTCCGGCCCCGGCCGTTGCTCCGGCCCCGGCTGCTCCGGACTGCTCGACCCTCGACAGCGACGGCGACGGCGTGAACGATTGCGACGACAAGTGCCCGGGTACCCCGGCTGGCACGATCGTCGGCCCGGATGGTTGCCCGCAGAAGGTCGTCATCGACCTGCGCGGCGTCAACTTCAAGTTCGACCGTCCGAAGAAGGGCGAGACGAACATCGGTCCGTCGCTCCAGGAGCCGACCAGCGAGTCGCTGGGCGTCCTCGACCAGGCTGTCGACACCCTGCAGCGCTACCCGCAGGTCAAGGTCACGGTTGCCGGTTACACGGATAGCGTTGGTAAGGACGCCTACAACCAGGGCCTGTCCGAGCGTCGCGCCAAGATCGTGTTCGATTACCTGACCTCGCACGGCATCTCGGCTGACCGCCTGGAAGGCCCGATCGGTCACGGCAAGAACAACCCGATCGACACCAACGACACGGCCGAAGGTCGTTCGCGTAACCGTCGCACGGAACTGCAGGTTCAGCAGTAATCCAGGCACGATCGGTAGCTACATAAAAGAGCCCGGCGAAAGCCGGGCTCTTTTTTTGCGCCCTATCTTCTGTAGGAGCGCGCCTTGCGCGCGACCGGATACACAGCAGAATCCCTTCTGTAGGAGCGCGCCCCGCGCGCGACCGGGCGAACGGGAATGTCCCATCGGTACGGCACGTCCGGTCGCGCGCGAGGCGCGCTCCTACAGGGGGATATGGTTACCAGGCGTAGCGCAGGCGGCCGTACCAGTAGGCGCCGTTGGTGCCGATGGGGGAGATCACGTCGTAGGGGAAGTTGCCGGCATAGGCGATTTCCGGGATCGACCTGCGCGGGTACTGGTCGGTGATGTTCTGCCCGCCCAGTGCCACCGAAAAGCGCTCGGTCACATGCCACTCGGCCTCGGCATCCAGCTGCCAGCGGGCGCCATAGGTCTGCGTCGGCACGTCGCCACCGCCGAAATCGAACACGCGGGTGGTCGCGCCCTGGCGGGTGAGCCGGCCCAGCAGCGACCAGTGGGGGCTATCCCATTTCGCCGTGAAGGCACCGCGCTGGCGGGGCGCCGCGCTGGTGAGCGTGTTGCGTTCTTCCAGCCCGAACAACACCGCATCGGCACCCAGGGCCGCCAGTTCCGGCGGGGTGTCCTGCACATGCCGGATGGTGTTCTTGTTGTAGCTGTAAGTTGCGGTCAGTGTCAGGTTGCCGCCATAGGCGGCCTGGCGATAGTTGGTCACCAGTTCGGCCCCGCGGGTGCGGGTATCCACCGCATTGGTGAAGAACGAGACGCTCTGGATGCCCTGCACGCCGAAGCGGGAGGCGATGTAGTCCTCCAGGCCGTCGGGAGCGATCTTCTCGGACAGCGTGATCCGGTGGTTCACGTCGATCTGGTAGATATCCAGCGAGGCATCGAAGCCCTGGCCCAGCTGGGCGGTGAGGCCCAGGCTGAAGTTGCGCGACTTCTCCGGGCGCAGCGGCCTGGCCCCCAGTCCCTGGGCCACCGGGTCGTTGACCGAAAGCACCCGGCTCTCCACCAGCTTCCCGTCGGCCCCATATCCGGTGCCGGTGGATTCGAACCCTTCCTGGCTCAGCGAGGGGGCGCGGATATTGTTGGAGACGGCGCCGCGGATGGCGAGGGCGTCGGTCAGGGCGTAGCGGCCACTGAGCTTGCCCGTCCAGGCCGAACCGAAGTCGTTGTAGTGCTCGTAGCGGGCAGCGGCGTCGGCAAAGAAGCGATCCGTGACGTCACCCGAGAGATCGACATAGGCCGCGCCCACGTTGCGATGCAGGTTGGCGGTGTCCTGTGGCGTGATGCCACCACCGGCCTGGGCGCCGGTCGGAGCACCGACGACCGGCCCTACCGCATACGATGCCGGATCGCCCGCATACGTATTGAAACCCTCGCGTCGGAACTCGGCGCCGGTGGCCAGGGTAAACAGCTTCGAGCCCCATTCGACGGAGCGGCTGAGGTCCAGGTTGGCCGTGCCCTGGGTACTCTCGTACTTGCCGACGTGGAAGAAGGTGGGGCTGGCCGTACCCAGGGAGGCGTTCACCGAGTCGCGCAGATCATAGTCGAAGCTGTTGCTGCCCCAGGTCAGGCTCCCATCGATGTCCCACTCGCCCAGGCGGCCACGGGCCCCGGCCGTCAGGTTGAGGTCGCGGTTATAGCCGAGGGACTCCGGGCGGTAGCCGTTGGGGTAGATGGACGGCACGTTGGCAGGATCGTCCGGATAGCGGAAGTAGTTGTCGCCGATGGTGCGGCGCTGGGTATAGGTGCCGAAGGCATAGCCCTTCACGGTGTCGCCGAAAGGCAGCTCGGCATTGAACCAGCCGCTGTAGCTCTCGTTCTGGGGGTCACCCGCGGCGTAGTTGCGCTTGCCCTGCAAGGCCAGGTTGGCCGGGCTCTGGTTCTCCCAGGGCGGGATCTGGTCCGGGCCGGCGCGGTTGGTCGCATCGTGGTTGTTGCTCTCGATACCCGCGCGGAGGAAGCCGCCATCGCCGCCCAGCTTCGTGCCCGCCTTGGCGCTGACGAAGCTGCTCTGGCCGTCCGTGATCTCACGCCCCAGCGGGCGGAAATTGGTGTGGAAGGCGCCGTAGCTGGTGGTCACCTCGCCGCCCTCGGGGGCGTCGTCGAGGATGATGTTGATCACGCCCGCGATGGCGTCGGAGCCGTACTGGGCGCCTGCGCCATCGCGCAGCACCTCGATGCGCTTGATCGCGCTGATCGGGATGGCGTTGAAATCCACGGGCGTGGTGCCGCGCCCGACCTTGGTGTCGCTGTTGACCAGGGCCGAGGTGTGGAAGCGCTTGCCGTTGACCAGCACCAGCACCTGGTCGGGACTCATGCCACGCAACTGGGCCGCGCGCACGTGATCGGAGCCGCCCGAGTTGGACTGGCGGGGGAAGTTGAACGAGGGCAGCAGGTTGGCGAGAGCCTGGCCCAGCTCGCCGTTCACGGCACCAGCGGAGCGCAGGTCCTCCGGGGTCAGGACGTCCACCGGCACCGGGGAGTCGAGAACGGTGCGATCCTTCGCGTGCGTGCCGGTGACCACGACCTGCTCGAGGGTGGAGGCATGGATGGGCTCGGCCTGCTGTGCAACGACGCTCGAAGCGGGCAGGGCGAGGGCCAGGGCGAAGAAAAGACGGGTGTGACGCATGGGTGTTCCTGACAATACGGGGCCTGCGCCGCCCCGCTAAAAGGGGGCGGCGACATGGATGGGTACGATGATTGGCGCGGCGGGTCAGCCGCGCAGGAGGGCATCCGGCCGACATCGACCGGCCACGAAACGGCCGGTGCTGATGTTTTGACGGACAGGATGCGGAATCACGTTAAGGCCCCTGTGGCGGGTATGCGTCGCGCCACTTTTCCTATTTGTTGCATTGCGGTGTACGCTGTGTCAATACATCGGACACATAGCCGTATGGACGTCCGTTTGAAATATGCAGGTGCAGAGGTTTCGATGAAGCGTTTCCGTGGTGTTCTACTCGCCGCCGTCATGGTGGCAACATCGGCCTGCGCCGCCACTGCGCCCCAGGCAACCCATACTGCCCAGGTCGCCACCTTGAGCGGCGATGCCGCCCATCCGGGTGCCACCCAGGGCTGGGTACGCACGGAGCTGTACTTTGGTCTGGGGTTGGAAAGCGGTGGCGGTATCGATGAGGCGGGCTGGCGCGAGTTCCTCGATCGTGAGGTCACCCCGCGATTTCCTGACGGCCTGAGCGTGGTGGACGTCTACGGACAGTGGCAGGGCAAGGATCAGGCGTCACCTGAGCGGCTACGTTCGAAACTGATCGTGCTGCTCTACCCGGATTCGCCGGCGCATCGCGCCGATGTCGATGCCATCCGCGTGGCCTGGAAAACGAAGACGGGCGACCAGTCGGTGTTGCGGGTGACCCAGCCGGCCGAGGTGTCGTTCTGATGAACACGGCAGTTGCCCCGCGCCGCCGTTTCGGCGGCGGTGATCTCAATGGCGTGCTCGGTCTCGTCGTAGACAACCTCTCCCTGCTGGCCTTTCTGTCCGTCGCCCTGATCGGCATCTT
>Ga0116228_10005723_pt1 | contig 11089 bp, 7 predicted proteins | sample S1TSphfallax_2_FD_89694 | JGI IMG/M metagenome (GOLD analysis project Ga0116228, IMG submission 89694) | Host-associated microbial communities from peat moss isolated from Minnesota, USA - S1T2_Fc - Sphagnum fallax MG | ecosystem: Host-associated > Plants > Peat moss > Unclassified | place: USA... | reverse complement strand
GTTAAAGGTCTTCTTAGTAAACTGACACTGTTCAGCGCCTGTTCAGGACTTAGCTTGTACTAGAACATAGCCTGAACTTTGAAGAACGGCCTGTTTGTGTTTGTGGCTGACAAAGAAGATCCCTTGCTCATGTGTGTTTTTGGTGCCAGCGAACGTTATACAGAATTTATCCAAGCTTTGGAGTGGCTACATAGAATGGCCGCCGATCAGTTCAAACAACTCCTTTCCTTGCATCCGAGAACTTTGGGCAGGAATCATCTGCACTTTTGCACCTTTTGAAGATCGGTATAACAACAATCAAACGTCCTTCACGGTTACCATCGTAATTTTGTAAGTAGCCTACTTCAAACTTCACTTTATCCGTAGTATTTGTCTTGATTGCTTGTTGATTCCTCATGTGTAAGTTGGTCGGCGATAAAGAATTCCATGATGGTCATTCTGAAAGTATTTTATATGTGACTTGAATAATATGTTGTTACAGTTTAGACAAGTTTTCCAAGAATTCTTCACGAAAACTTACCCAGCTACTGCCACAGTTGCAAGAGTCAATGATACGCATACACTGGATTTGTTTGCTTGACTTCTCGTTCTTGCGCGCCACGATCTTTCACCGGAAATAGAGCATGAGAACCGATCGACTTACTTAGCGTGTGCCATCCACCTTGTAATCGTGTTGCAGGGACGTAACGAGCAGTGGAATTCAGGGTCTCTTGCCAACTGGCATAGGGAATCTGTCGAATCTGCTCATCCTGTGAGTTTTCTCTCTAACCTGCATAAAGTTAGGAGAAATTTCCTAGTGTATCTGGAGGGCACCTTATCAAGGGGAATCTTTCCTCAGCAAAAGGGGCTGGTGTGTCGGCTTTCAGAAAGCCCCTCTTCTTCAGAATTTATTTATTTTTGTCCGTGATACAGTGATACCCTCTGGTTATCAAAGAGAAAAGGGTAAAATTTTCTACAGGTGCTTTCTGTCAAGTAGCACTCTCATAATGGGGCGTTCCCCAAATAAGCATCCCTTGGGCTCCAGTACAGGCGGGCACTTATTTTGGGGACCCCCTTCGTGGGGTGTTACTATCCACAAAGCACATGCAGAAATTTCTTAGTGTATCTGTAGCACAACTTACATTCATGAATATCCCTCCTACGAAATAGAAGGGATATTCTCCTCTTTGCCCTTCTGTTTTGTAGTGAAAGCGTTATATTCACCTCTTTTCACTTCTATTTTGTAGGAGGGATATTCAGGATATAACCCTTTCAGGCTTCACCTTCCAACCTAGGCTTTACCCTCCCTGTAATTGTTTTCATATTATCTTTTTTCCTCTTTTTGGTCCCTTTACAAGGCACAATGGACATGAATTCTTGGATCTACCTGACCTAGCCACTGCTCAAAATCCACATGCCCATTGTGCAAATCATGAAAACTATTCTGTTATGTAACGGGCAAGGTATAGGCCATTGTTTTCATTTTGCTGCCTGTTTCGAATTTTGGCTTGCCTGACCAGGCTTGCCCAAATTCCTCCACTGCACAATACTGGGTACAATGGCCTGAACCGAGCACCTTCCACACCTTCCACAATACATAATGTACTTGGTTGATTTTGCTAGGTCCCCACCTATACAACAACTTCAGGCAAGAAAACTTTCAGAGAATATTCCCAGTGTGCTTCACACCAGAGAACACCCTGGTATCAAGACGGCTGAAATTTTGCAGTTGACAGATTCCCGTACTGCATTTCAAGTCCTTGGGTGGCCCTTGTCACAAAGTCCCCTTTGTTAAATTTGTGCCTGAGGGACAACTTGCCCCTGGATTCAGCAGCTGTTTAGTGTAGTCAAAACGTTACGTTCTGCAGTCAATTTTCGCTATCCTCTTCTGGATGATCGCCAGTCCACGTACCTCACAAATTTGAAGGAAAAAACCCTGATGATGATGAGTCGTTATCTAGAGGCAATCATTGTCAAACTCAGTCATATTTCTTTCTTGACGCTTTTGAAGAGCATTATGTCATGTGCATATTTACATGTTCGCACCAGTGTTCTTTAGTTCCTGATTTTAAGAAACTTTTTGTCCCAGTTTTACCCCTTTTATTAGTTTTGGTGCTGAAACATCCAATCTGGTCTTGAGACCAGGTCTTAACTTAACTATTTTTTGTGTAACAGTGAACAATTGAAAATATAGATTGAGTAATATTAATTATGTACAACCAATCAATTGCAATAATTTGCTTAATATGTAGAACCAAGTTATTATTATTTTTAATAAAGTTATACTTATCTACTTAGAGAAACTGAACTAGTTTAAAATGTGAGGGTAACATTGCCCCTGCTTCAAGTTTTAATTCAGTTTTGAAAAGAACACAGTTGCCCAGTTAAGTTCCAATGGTGATTTAAAACTCAAAACTTCTAGTCCACAACCCCTAGAACATCACAAGTAACCTAGACCTGAACCTATGAACCCTGGTTCAAAGGAGTGTTGGGTGATTTTTGACTTTTATCAAGAACCTCTGATTCTGATTTTTAAAACTAAATTAATGTGATTCCAGTTCCAATTCCAGTTTGCAATCAAATAGAGCTTGGAATCCCGTTTTGGGTCTAGTTCTTAAGAAAAACAAAATCCCCATTTTGGTTTTGGCTCCAATTCAAAATCAGACCCGATTCTATGTAACCCAAACCAAACCCCATGATTACCTTTCAATTAGCCCCTGGTTCTAGTCCTTGTTTTTTTAAACAACATTTTTCTTCCAAAAATCTTGATTTCAGTTCTTGAAAACTGGGATCTCAGTTCCAAGTTGGTTCTGATTCTTCAAAAACCTCGAACTTGGTTCCAGTCCCAAACCTAGTTCCAAAGATCAGACTTGATTTTGATTTGGTTTTTAGTAATTGGAATCAAAATGGACTATTCTAACCTGCCAAATGGGGTACCCACCTAACACAATGTTGGGTGACTTTTAAGATTTGTATGAGAACATCTGGGTTTCATTTTGAAAAATAAATTGGAATTGCCCCAGTTCCAATTCCGTATCATATTTCTAAATTCAAATCAGAAGGTTCCGGTTTTGGTTCTTCCTTTCTTTCATGGATCATGGTCTCAGTTCTGAAAAATCAATCCTGGCTCGATTTCGATTTTTACAAATTGGGACGGAAACGACAATTAACTATTAAGGATTGGAATCGATGTTTAACTACTGATTAACTGATAGATAATCATCATTATTCCAACCCATATAATTTTTTTTAATGTATCGTAGTTACAATTCCACACATAAATAAATCAGGAGTCCAATTCTGAATCCTGTTCTTCAAAAACTAAAATTTGGTTGCAGTTCCAGTTTCAATTTTGAAAATTATTGAGCTTGGTTTGGATCCTTCTCTAACTAATAGCTGGTCCAAACTCAATTTCACAGCTCGAACTACATTCAAGTAAAGAGTTTATAAGCCATCATACTCTTGCTGGTGGAGCTGCTCTTAGAAAGAGAGAAAGTAGGTTCCATGCAAACAAGGTCTACTCTTTGTTATACAAATTTTATGGGACTTTTTGACAAGGCCCAGGGACATGATACTCCACGCATATATGAGAATATAAGCATGTATACTGCAAATCAGTGTTGTGCATGTTTATGGTTAATTTAGGCATACCCATTGTGTAAGGTTAAGTAACAAACCTATTTACACTGCACTGGAAATATAAGATTTCTCATGCACATTTGTGCAATTGTAAAATCATGTAATTGAAAGTGCAAATGATCTTGCGGAACACATTTCAGAACTTTAGAAAGCCGTGAGAACTTGCTGAGAACACTTGGAAACTTGATGGTAACAGAACGAGAACACATTGGGATCAACAAAAAACCAGAAACTCTCCACACCTGGTGAATATAAAATAACTAGGACTTTGATTTCATGCATGTGAGTGGGGTGAAAGAAGATGGCCTCATGACTTCATGCTTTCTTCAAGCACTTATCAGCTTTGTGGCAATGAGGTGCTTTAGGAGCCTAAATGGAAATCATTTTACTGGGAGCATCCCCTCCAATTTCGGGAATCTGACAAAGTTGATAGAGCTGTAAGTTTATCTTGCAAAGGCCATCCCAACTTCCAAACGAGTAGAGTATTAAGTAGTCTTCCTGGGCTAAGGAATATAACATGATCTAAATGTAACTATTACAATAATGTTAAGATTCATAGACATGTCATGGAGGATTATTTCTTAAATATTTTCAGATTTTAATCTTTATGAGATTTTGTCCAATTCTTGTAGCTAGGGACGTGGTGTTGTATTAATGTTTTAACATCAAATCATGTTTGTGCCCCTAAATCAGAGACTTGAGCGACAACCACCTGACTGGGCCAATCCCTCCAGACTTGGGAAATTTATCACGTTTAATGTTATTAAATCTGTATGGCAATCAGCTCAATGGAAAAATTCCGATTTCATCGGATAACTCCAGTTGGGGTATCAATAATTTGACAGAACTTGTGACGCTGTAAGTATTTTATTTTTCACCCTTCATTGAATTTATTCGCTGTTGAAGGCATCCAAATGTCAAACCTCTTTCCTAACTTATATGAATGTTATGAATCCTCATGAACTAAAGGATTTCATAATGATTTCAAAAACATTATTGTTACAACATTCATGAACTAATTTTTAAACAATTAATTTTTTAATCAATGTCCAAACAAATTTGTTCTATGAATGTTAAAAAATCTTTATTGAAATTTTGGACACTGAAATATGGATTAGCTATCCAATTAAATCTGCCAGATTGATTTCCAAGTGGGATAATCCCTGGACTGTGATTCCCGCAATCATGTGATTCACGCCACACCAACAATTTGAATCATGACCAAGAGGCATGCACAAAATTTGAAAATGCAATATGTTTAAATTGTGTAATTTGGTTGTTACCAAATGTAGTGGATCTTTGGTGCCTAGCAAAGATCTTTATAGCACTTTTGAGAAACCATTAATGATTTTCCTAATCAAAGAAGATTTTAACATCCCTCATTCTCATGTAAATGTTTCCCATGCTAAAAAATTTAAAGAATCAAATTGAATTGAATTTAGGTCTTTTCCAATTCAAGTGGATTTTCATATGTAGGAATATGTGCTGAAAAATATATTCCTTTGCATCAAACATCACCAAGACAAGATCTACGCATATAAACAAAATTCTTAGACCTATCTTGAAAGTTGAACTTAGTTGTCGTCATAAAAATTGGATACTTATTTAACACCAATGTGCCTAATTAAAATTAAAGAATTAAATTAGATGTTCATCAAACTTATGAAGGAGACTTGAATGTCTCAAATACCAATGATAGCTTCAAAGCTCTTTTTGTTATAAAGATAATCAAATGAAAATTCCATGTTAGAAACTTAAACATATATGAAAAGGCATGATTAGTTTCAACAATGTATTTGGAAAAGATGAAAGAGATTCCCTAATTACTACAAAACAAAGAGTGACTAAGAACTTTTCTTGAGTATTGTGATGTATTGGAAAGTTGTGACATGTGTATTTTGTTTAAAGATGTGATCTACAAATGCTTCGCGAGTGCTTCTAATCTTATTTATACTCCATGAATCTGTTAAATGATGTAGGCAATTACAAGAAAATCTCTTGAGCGGAGAATTACCTAACCTTCAAAGTGCACGCTTCCTTCGTACAGTGTGCGTGTCTCATGTTAATTAGGAGCAAAACCCATGTGCAAATTGTTGATTGTGGTTTATTTGTATAGTTTGTGCAATATTCTAGTGTGAATAAACCTTGACATGGATGCAAATTTGATAATGCAAAATATAAGTTGGAAAACGGTAACTATTTACACATTGAGGATGTGAACCATGGCAGCAAGTCTTAGCTTCGGTTTGGTTTTTGCAACTTGAGAAAAAAAGATATTAATATTTAAATTGATTTGGGCTTCCGTTATGGTTGGGACGATGTTCAGGAATTTAAGTACCAACAACATGAGTGGAAGTATCGATATTGATTTGATATCAACATCTCCAGAGTTTGAATTGGGTATTTTGGACTTATCATCCAATAATTTCAGTAATTACATCTCCAATTTCAGTAGGTTTTCCACAGCATTCCAACAATTGTGAGTTTTTCTTTCTCTGCCTATTAAATAATTTTCATATTTATTTTTTTAATAAAATTTAATCACATAGATTTAGTCACTTGCTTTTATGAAGTTGCGTGCAACAGAGATGAGATATATTATGACATGGTTAAATATATGAACTGGAGTTACATAATCAGTTTAGGGTTTAGCTGGACTTTTAATCAAAATTATAGGAATTATTTTTGCAACCAGGCTAAGTCTTTGCTTTGGGTGGAATAACTTGAGTTAAATTGTGCATACTAAGTTCACATTTCCTTATGATCCTTTTAATGCATTTTAGACTTTGGTTATTACCATCCCACAAAATGTTTTTTGATGGACCAATGGTCTTCCTGTTTATACAAATATGAAACCAACTAATTACACAATGATTTCATTTTGTTATCAAATAGACCTCAAGTACAGTCTTTGGAACAAAAGACCTACATAAACCAAGTTATGTCATTTCTGCATTATTTTACATGACTTTGGGTTTTTAATATTTTACTAATGTTTTAATTTTTAATTTTAAAGATATATTTGGAAATTATTGGGTATGTCATGAAGAGCATTGAACTTTATTATCTACAATGTTTGGAATTTTCTAGGACACAGATATTTTTTTTGTGAAAACATTTACACTTCTAACATAAATCAGTTTGAATTGGATTTGTAGAAGGCTTAACAACAATAGCATATCCGGATCTTTGGATTTACAAAGCATCAACCTTACATGCAATTATGAAGTGGACTTCACAGGGAACAATATAATAAATGTTTCATACCACCCCAACCTAGTTTCCAGTAATGTTTCTATCATGTATGCATCCTTATAACCTTCATTAACTCCCTTCATTAGCATTGAATTTAAGGATGCCATCTGGAACCATAAATCTTGTAGGATATCATTAATCACACATGATCATTTTTATGTCCTTGTCCATAAAACCAAATGGTACAAAAAAATTCACTAACTTGAAAGTTTTTTTTTAAATGCAACAATTAGTACATATTAGACATTATACTACACAATGGATAATAGGCATTGAAATAGAAAGTTTTGAACTTGACCACAAGTCCAATTTATAATGTGTTGTAGTTGAACATTTTACAGGCTTGAAAACAACCCTTGTTGCCAACTTTGGACAAAAACTAAAGTGTCTTCACCAAATGCAACAGATATACATTATTTTTGCAATGCCAACTACACACCACCAAAAAGTAAGAGTTTATACTCTTCTTTTTTCCATTTTATGAATGATAATAATTGGTGTTGTGTGAATATTGAAAAGAAATTCTTAAATACTGTTCCAAATTAACAACTTGTTATATGCATTCATCAAATATTCTTGATATAACCATGTCATGAACATCATGTTTCATTTGTGCATTCCTACAAAGAATCAGAGGTTTTCAACACTTGATATTTAAGTAGTGTTATTAGATTGCATTGTCTTTTGGTGAATGGTTTTAATGGTCCTTACATTTGTCCAACAGGAAACAAAGTACTTGTCATACTTTTATCGGTTGGGAGTGCCTTCCTTTCTTTAGTAGTAGTGGCCTTCTTTTGGTTGTATTGGAAGGCATGGAAGGACAAAAAAATGCTTCAGGAAAGTTTTCGTCAAATTGAACAAGGTAATCAAATAAAATCATAAACCTATGTGATTAGCTTTTGTACTTTGTGTTGGTTAATTTCACATGATTTTTAATTATGAAGTTTGACCATATATTAACCTCATGATGGCAACACTAGATCTTAAGATGATAAATTAGGCATTTGGACACTTATTTGTTAATCAACATCAAACCAATACCCAAGTGGTTGGAATTAACTATTTTCTTGCAGGTGGTTATGGTTTAATTCATCAATAGACAAAACTAAATGTTCATATTGCAACCAACTCAACTATATTCTTGTATTGTCACAACAAGCCAACAACCAAAATAATCAGGGTTTATAACCTATTAATAGGTGGTTACAATGGGGTGAAAAAAAAAATTCAAACTAGCCCATGGTACATGTAAACAACAAAACTATAAGCAATGCTTCATTGAACAAAATCAATTATTAAAACCTCATGGGTTCTAGTTGTAAATCCTTTGCAAAGTGTTACAAAACCACATTACATTGATTGTGATGGTTTTGAAATGACCACATCAAATAACAAAATTGTTGATATGATAATGGTTAGAAAGTGATCACCTTCAGAGGAACTAATCCATTATTGTAAAGAGTCATTCAACTAATGCCCATAGTTGAAAAACTAAACCTTCTTCTTTATAACCAATTGTGATTCAAGAGGGTTGTTATTTGGAAATTGGGATACATAGTGGTTGTACACTAAAGGGGAGGAGGGGGGGGGAGCTAATTTAAGGTGCATGGAGTATTACTCCCCCCACCATGCACCACAAATTAACAGCCTCGTTGGGAATATGTTCATTTTTTCTTACTATCTTATTTTTATAGGAAGGCATCAAAGGACAAAAAAACTTATTATTTACTAGTTCATTCATTTTTTCACCTAAATTTACACCTTGGAATGATATACTAGATTTCTAACATCATTCCTTGCCCAATAGGACTTTAACACATTTCAATACAATTTTTTATATTCCCTTCCAATTAAATAAAAATAAATTTAACATTTATATTTCTATTTTTTGTGCATCAGAATTTGCAAAAAAGGATGTGCAACCTAGAATGTATGCATACAAAGATTTACAAAAAGCCACAAATAATTTCCACAACAATATGAAATTAGGCCAAGGTGCTTTTGGAGTTGTGTACAAGGTATGTAGAAAACATTCTTATCATTAGATCACTTACACTAAATCACATCATCAATTTCTTCAATTGAACTATATCTCACATTGATGAGTCTTCAACTCAAATTTGAAATGGTTGAAAACTAATTGTTTTGGGTGGTTTGATGATTATAAGGTGTGTTAGATGGAAGTGAGATTGCTGTAAAGTTATTATTACCAGAAGTGCAACAAGGGATGGAAGAGTTTTTCAATGAAGTTGTGATTGTCACAAGTATGAGACACAAGAATCTAGTGAAACTCAAAGGTTGTTGTTTTGGCGATCGTGAACAACGAATCCTTGTGTATGAGTTTGTTGAAAACAACAATTTGGTTGAAGTTATTTTTGGTAATATTATTTTATCCTACCATTGGTCCTTGGGAGAATGAATCCAATTAAATTAAAACAAATAGTACGACATTTTAAATTTTTCATAAGTAAATGAAAAAAAGGTTGATAAATAAGAATGATTAAAAATTTCTTCAAAAAATGAATAGTGTTTTTATAATGTGTTTATTAGTTGTGAGGGAAATCAAGATACCCTTTCAGCAAAGGTGGTACATGGGATATAATTAATGTTTTTCCTACACAATTAAAAAGTTATGGTGTAAGTAAAACAAAAATTACCACCATGAATCAAACAAATATTTCATGAGATCATCTCTCAAAGCATTATATCCTTTTGTTACATATTGATTTAGTTTGTTGTTTGGTTCCTTGTTGATTTTATCATCAAATTTTATTTTAATGAACATGATTTCAAATATTATAAACTTGTCAATTCAATTTTCAATATGTATTATGTGCATATTATTAACAAGACCTAAGGTGAGCTTAATGAATTTGAATTTGGCATTATTTTCAAAGTGCATGATAATTAATTTTGCTTCAAAACATTTTGTTGTAACATGTCTAAACCTTTGAGTTGATTGAATGGGACTAAAATTGTGCAAATATTTTAGATTACATTCTAACCTATAGGTCAACTATTGTGGTTGAAATATTTCATTTTTTATTATAATATGTTAAAGATATTATTTTGATTAAATAAGCAAGTTGTTTGATTATTTTGTTTCTAAAACAGAGGGTAAAGGAGATCACAACATGGATTGGCCAATTCGAAAAAACATTTGTATTGGTTTAGCTAGTGGCCTCAAGTATCTTCATCAAGATGTACAACCCCCAATAATACATCGAGACATCAAACCAGCCAATATTTTGCTTGACATAGATCTAAATGCCAAGATTGCAGATTTTGGTCTTGCAAGACTTTTCCCAAAGATTGGTAACCATGTCAGCACAATAAACATTGTTGGCACTATGTGAGTACCCTCTACATGTGTTTTATGTTGTAATGTTCATTGAAAACTAATTATGAAGTAGGAGTTGGTTTTTGAGAAATTCCTAAAGATTGTGAGTAAGAAGTTGAAGTAATGACATTTGCACATGATGGACAAAATCCTATATCAAAGTTTTTAAATCACAGTTTCACACCAAATAATTATCAATTTATTATTACATTTTTAGTAGATCTTATTATATAATGATTCAATAATTGTGTCATTGTGATTGGCTTGCAACATGGATTTATGAACAAAAGAACAAAATCAAATGATCATTTTTAATCTTGGTGTTTTGACCACATCCAAACCTAAGAATCTACAATAAATTAAATATTTTAATCTATAAGTTTTAAAGTTAGTGTTTTGAATTGTAAATATATGTATGGTTATTAAAGTTTTGATTCTTTCAATCATATATTGCAGGGGTTACTTAGCTCCAGAGTATATTTCTCTTGGCCAACTAAGTGAAAAAATCGATGTGTATAGCTTCGGGGTTGTGTTGTTAGAGATTGTGAGCGGTAGGAGGAGCATTGACCACAAGTTTGATGGGGATCAAATTTTCCTTCTAAATTGGGTAAGAATTGGTCGTTTCATCATTGTTTTAAAACATTTAGTCAATATGACATACTTATGTATTATTGCCCTTTAAAACCCAATCCCCCTGCATCATTTGCATGAAAAGACCTAGTAGTTCAATAAAATAAATGATATAAAATAAATTGTGTTCTTTAAATGTTATGTTTCGAGTCTTGTGCCCACTTTTCACATTTTTACCTCCCCAACTATATCAAGTGTTATATCACATAGTTTAAAAATTACAATACAAGGACATGATAATGTTTG
>Ga0116228_10005721_pt1 | contig 11090 bp, 10 predicted proteins | sample S1TSphfallax_2_FD_89694 | JGI IMG/M metagenome (GOLD analysis project Ga0116228, IMG submission 89694) | Host-associated microbial communities from peat moss isolated from Minnesota, USA - S1T2_Fc - Sphagnum fallax MG | ecosystem: Host-associated > Plants > Peat moss > Unclassified | place... | reverse complement strand
AATGTGTGAACAGGAAACACAAGCATGTACTTGAAAGAATGACAAACAAAGTTAGGAAGGAAGAGCACAAGCAAAGTTGAGCCAAAATGGAAAAATGCAAATAAAGCCAAAAAGAAAAAATGTGAATAGAGGCAAGAAGGAAAAGTACATTTGCCAAGTATAGTCAATAAGGAAAACCATAAGTAAAGTAGAACCAAAAAGGAAAAGCATGAATAGACTAAAGTTGGGAAGGAAATACATGAACAAATTCAAGTTGGGAAGGAAGAACACAAGTTGAAGGAAAAATAAAACCATACAATTATGCAAAGTTCAAGCCTTAAATGTATAGAAAAAACCACACAAAGCTTCAATGTAGACAAAACACAAAACATCACATGTGTAAAATGGGGCCCAAGTGAAAATGTCAAGGTTTCTATGTTTGTGAGGGCACCTTTCCACCTTCTACAAGAAACGCCACCATGAATTTCTAAATCTAAAATCTTTGGATTTCTTCAAATAATTTAGAATCCTTAGTTTAGAAACTTATAACTCTAATCTAAAAACTTATTTTTAGACTTAGCAACCACCATATATACCCTAGGTCCTACAAACAATCTAAAATAGGTATTAAATTCATGTCACCCTATACTTAAAAATCAACCTTGGGTATTTTTCATTACCTTGTTTGACCAACCTAAGAGATTTTTTTTCTACCTTTCCAACTCATACATGCTCAATTGAATATTGGACACCTTGAATTTCCATTCTTAAATATGTTCAATAGCACCACATTCATAATAATGTAATTATTATACGTTAAAGCCCCATGGTGAAGGCATTCTTGAAGTAAGGGGGCCTAGGATGAGGCAATGGCCTTGTCCATTTATGCATTTTGGGAATGTCCCCCACTTGTGAACTTCACCCATTATAAAGCACGCAATAAAAATTATGAGGAACCTAAACATGTGTAGATCACAAGGTGTAGGTGGGGGAAGGTTCTTGCTCCTATCTTTCAAAAGGGAAAGATTTTAAACCTTATATTGAGGGAAGGAGCTTATAACAATACTTAGTGTAAAACATTTCCCTTTCTTAAGGAATAAATCTTATATCCTTTTTTTAAAGATGGATATTGAGGGATATAAAATACTTTCCAAATATAGTAGAAATTTTTTCAAGGTAATGTCAAAGGATGGGTCAATGCAAGTGTAGGTTCAACAATTTGGTTCTTGGTATGTGGTGTGTGACTAAATGTGGGTGTCATTCAATGCACCAACATTTCAATTTACAACCATTGCCCATCATGGAGCTTGGTTATTGATGGAATTTAGATTTTGGTGATTCATTGAGTTTAATAATGCAAGACAATTGATATGTTTTGGTTATGATTGAACATTTTTCAAAATGGCTAAATTTGGTGCCATTGTTGGATCATAACAATAAGGAAACTACATATGCAATTCTATACATAATGTTTAAAATTTTTGGTGCCCCTGGAACCAAAATACAAAATTTTGTGAGAAATTCTATATTTGTGTAAAATCTCTAATTGATCATTGTTTATTTACTTGAAACCATTTTAAGGCAAATGACTTAGTTGAACAAATGGTGCAAACAATGAAGTGAAATGTGTACATATGGCCTTCAAAAGGGCCATATTAAATATCAAAATTTATTATGACCATGGTTGGTTTTGGGGTATATGTTTAGTTGGCAAATCTATATTACATCATTTTCACCATATTTTTTATTCTTTGGCCATGAACTATTTCAACCTCAATCTAACAAAATATGGTAGTAATGAACTTGGATGATTTGAATGTGTGGTTTCAAGCATGTGAACAACGAACACCTTTGTTCCAATGTATAATGCCAATGGTTATGGAAAATTTGACAATTACTTGGCATTGAGATATGTTGTGTTATGCCATTATTTGAGGAGGTGGTTGTTGACCTTGAATTTGTAGATTTGAGCCACCTAAAAAATATTTGCATCTATAATATATGATATTGATTACATTGGATGTGATTGTGGGATGTGTTATTTTACATGTGTGGAAAGTGTTACTTTGCTAAGTGTTTTTGTCCAAAGGTTAAGATTGGCAAACATGGAAAGGACCATGCATATTATGCACTATGTCATCTTCCTAATCTGGATGGCCAAATTTGTTGTGGTCCTTGTTGGTTTACAATGTATGTTGTGATGACAATTTTCAAGGGCAAACATTATGTTGATTTGAGGTTGAAGTTCTAATGGATGGCATATGGGATGTTTTACACTTCTATTGGAAGAAATATTGGTCAAAACATGGTATTTCCCTAAGTGCACAAAATAAATTGGAGTACTTATGTAATTTGATAGTAGGTAATATTTTAAATTCTTCCTCATGATGATTTATAATTAGGTAAAGATTTGGAGGATTGTAGAAAGGTGGTTAACAATGGGGTTCACATTTGCATTTAACCTATCAGTCTTCTCACCTTAGAACTAAGGTGTTCATTTTTGGTTGATTCATAAAAAAAATTGCCTATATTGTTATTTGGCTCAAGGGGACTTTAGTTCCAAATAGGGAAACAATTTGAATGTGATATGTCATTTAAAATGGATTATTATCACAAATTTAGCATGTGAAAAATTAATAATTAAAATTGTGCAAAGTTCATTCATTCATAAGTTTGTACATTTTACACATGATTACCATGCATTTCATATTATCACCTTCCACATTAATCATATTTCTTAGAGACTTTAAGCAAAACAAATTTTAAGTCATATTTTAAGGTCTATAAGATGATCACACTGATGCTGCACTCAAGCCACTAGAACAAGCGCTTACTAGTGAGTTTGGAAATGTACATGGATCTTGATAATGGTGAGAGCTGAGACACTGGAGTTTGAGTGAGTGAGTGAGTGAGTGAGAGAGAGAGAGCTATGTTGGATATGGTGCCAAGCAAGCCCTTTAGAGTGAGCTAGGTGATGCACCCAACATAATGGGAAAGGTCTGGGGTTTAAATCCATGTTCAATAAACACATTTTGGTCACCATTGCTAGTCTATAGTCATCACTGAAAAGATTTATGTCATATAATGTGGTCAAGAAAATGACATAATTTGCCAACCCCAAACACATAATGCTGAAGTATCCCATTCCTTGATATTACATAATTGCTACTCCACAATAACACTTTGAAGGTAGCCATTCTGTTGGTTGTGGCCAGACTAAAAACAAAAAAGATGACCAAAACAAGTGAATTCATAACCTTGTATAAGTCCCAAATTTACACTTCCTCCACTAGTTGGAACAACTTCAGAGTGGTTCCATAGTGAAAATTGAGGGCACTTTGAGAAGATGGAATTGGGCTCATGTGTAATTGGGAGAGAGAGAGAGAGAGAGAGTACTGTGATAGTCAGCTGAGAATGTTGTGGAGTTTAGGGAATGTGTTTAGAGATGCTTCCTAACAATTCTAAATAGCAAGATCTTGCATAAGCACTATGGATTATGGGAGAGGTTGAAATGTCTCAATTCTCATGGTTCTTGCATCTGTCAAGAAAGTAGCAGTTGACGGGAAGCTTTGGCACAGTTGCAAACTCTAGAAATATATAATTGAACAAGATGAAGAAGCTCAGCATAGAAAGAGACCATGACAAACAATTCCAGTTAGAAATCAAGATGTAAAACTTCAGCCACAAAGGAAAAACCACCTGAGGCCAACAATTGGCTTTTAGCTAGCCTTTTGTAGTTGCACTACACTCAACCCTGAAACAGACAACAAATTTTGATATCACAATCTCAACGAGCAACACCAGCAAAACACGTCCATCAAGAACAAATAAGTGAATACTTGGCAAAGCTCTTCTCTGATATTGGACATAGCTGATGATGCCTATGATTTAGTTGCAAGTTTTACTGGGAAGAATCCTTTAAATCCTCAATACAAAGAGCGTGAGTGCCGAGCCACTCCCAGTTGCAGTTCAGACTTGTCTTCAATAAAAAGAGATGGTGTACATATCGCTGGCATTTGCCCATTCCTGCTCGTCCAACATACCAGACTCTTGCTGTGAAAGAAAATTGGCAACAACAACAACACATCACGGACATCTTACAGATTGAATTGGATGTCCCGAACTGAATTATGTGCTTCGACTAAAGCAGGTTTCTGAATCGTGTAAGCAGATTGATTGTGATCAGAACTGGAGCGATTTGGCGCCTCAAAGCAGTAGTTGTGATCATCAATGTCAGAAAGCATGACATAGGTTGTGACATTTGGTGATGCGACGAAGGATTGATTTCCTTTTTCATATCAGAAAGCACAACATTTTGAGATTGCGAAGAAGGAAGGAATTTTTCTTGAACAGTTGTTTCTCAGCTACAACTTTTAGAATGCGTCGTCGGGGTCCCACAAACAACGATCAAAAGAAATAACAGAACAACGGCAATTCCCCATTCTGCTCCGTTGCTTTCCCAATAGGGGACCTTGCCCCTGGAGTCTGTCGTCCCTCTCTCCTCTGTCCCTGGCGATGGCGGAAGCCCTTGCCCTTGTGCGCGGCTCTGCCCTCATCTTCCTCTTCCGTCCGCCTGTTCACGTCTTCGGCATCGGAAAGCGCAAAGGAAAACCAGATTTCGCATGTAGGCTCGGTCGGTTGTTCTCTCTCTCTCTCGCTCTCTCCTTGTTTTTCGCTTGTTGTTTTGGTGCGGAATTTGGAAGAAAGGCCATGCCTTTGGTTATACTTTGAAACACTACTCGGGGCAGGAGGATTTTGAGAGAAGCTGGAAATATGGACAGCGACAAGGACGAGGCAGCCAAATGCTTGCGGATCGGAAAGGCAGCCATAGAGGCAGGTGACAAGCAATGTGCTCTTAGGTTCCTCTCAGTGGCGAAGCGATTGTATCCCAATCCTCAAGTGGACACATTGATCTCAAGCTCGTACGAGGAGAGAGGAGGGAAGCAGCAGGCAGCCGACAACCGACAACGACATGGAAACAGATGGTGGAGCTGGTGTGGAGATATGTGAAGGTCGGGACACAGAGAACAGAATGGATCCATGAATGGGAAGAAACATGATCAGCAGAACGGGTTTCAAGACTCCAGCGGAGCTTCAACAGCACGCAGAGATCATCAGAAGCATCCAGAGCACGAAAGACTTTGACCAGATATTGGGGTAGGAGAAAGGGTGCACAGAGGATGATGTTCGAAAGGCATATAGGAAACTTTCCTTAAAGGTTTCACCCTGACAAGAACAAAGCTCCATGTGCAGAGGAGGCTTTCAAAGCAGTTTCAAAAGCTTTTCAAAGTTCTCAGAAATGGTGAGCTCAGGGAAGATTATGATCGCTATGGACCTGAAGAAGAGAGTCAGAGCTCTCAGCACATGCGGCAGTGGCAGCATGAAGAATGACCTCTCAATTATTCCAATTGCTAGAATCCTTCATCACTTTAGGAACTCAAACAGCTTTAGTAATCTCTGTGCAGATCCTCATTTACCTCTAGAAACAAAGTTTGTTGTTTCTTCCTTGATCAAGCTTCAATTTTGTGTACACTGCTTTTGCAAGCTAAAACCCTGGCCTTTTGTCTTTGAGCAATCCTTGCCTCTGTTGCTGTTATGTGATTGCACTGAGGGAGACATGTTGGTGGAATTCTTTTATCATTTCCATTTCTCATTCTTAGGAACATTGTCTCTGTGTGACGTTTCTCCAACTTTCAAAGTTTCTCTTGTCTTATCTTCAGCACTTGGCTATTCTGTGTTTCATCTTTCTCATGAAAAGTTGCAACACTTGCATTATTTGCAGTTCAGAACTCTCCTTTCTGTGCCATGAGGAACCCAGGAAACCTGAGAATGTATAGGAAATGTATGTCTTCTCTTTGATTGCTTACTCTTGTGCTTGTGCATGTTGAGTGTGTGTGTGTGTGCACATCTGTGCGCATATTCATCTTTCTGAAAACTGTGAGCCCCTGTGTGTTTGGTGCATATGCGATTCTGTAAAAGGCAGAGTGAAGACTCAATTCAGAGTTACTACTACCTCAAGGGATCAGGGGAGGAGGCACAGAGCTCATCAGAGCTCATCATCATACGCAGTAGTAGCAAGAAGGCAATGACCTGCCCTACCCTTGTAGATTTCACATTCACATACATCTCTGCCTTGTTTTGCCTTGGAATTTGTCTGTGACAATTGTAGTGGATTTTTGCTTCACTACTGTGATGCTCGTTTTCTATCAGTACACATTTGCAGAAGTGTACACTCATGGTTGCTTGACATCAAACACCATATTTCTGCTGATACAGGGGCACTTGCAACCCTGCACAGGTTGGTTTCTTGAGCATGGAGTTTTTCTTGACCCAAATCCAGGTATGGAAAACTCCACTGCATATACTTGGCAAAGTCATTACCTCTCTTTGGTGATGATTGCTGGCTGCACGAACAGTCATGTCACAACACACTTAAGCCGCACTCATTTTTATTGTGATTGCTAGTTGGAATTGCAGAAGCAACACTGGACATGATGACATGACACTCAACAATCTCTCTCCCCTTCAGACCTTCAACAGCACCAACAGACATGGCATGACCCTCAGCAACTTCTCTCCCCTTCAGACCTTCAACAGCACCAACAGACATGACATGACCCTCAGCAAGCTCTCTCCCTTCAGACCTTCAACAACAGATCTATTCTCATGAAAGAGCAAGCCACATTCCACATTCTCTTGTCTTCCCGTAATTCTCTTGGTTGCTACTGAACCCCGAGAGCATAAGAGAACGAGAGAGAGAGAGAGAGAGCATGCCACAGACATCACCTCCGTGTGTGCGCATGCTCAGGTGTTTACTGACTCGTGGCGGATGCTGCGAGTGCATGCGATTTGTCTCTGACACGTTGTGCGTGGCCACGAGAAACTCTATCCATATCCGGTGACACATGACAAAGTTCCCTACGTAGTTTGCAAAAGTTCCCCTTGATTGCAGCAATTCACGCAGCGCCCGAATTTCAAAGAGTTTGTTCTATTGTAGCGCAACGTCGTTGTCGTCAATTGTGCAGAATCGAAGTCGCAGCAGCATCTGTTGGAAAACAATAATGGCTACAGAAGAGGAGCAGCAAGAGCAGCAGCGGAAGCAAAAGGGTTTCTTCCTACAACAATGGCTTGCAGACCGAGTGCAACAGGGGAACAGGGAGTTGGAGTCGCAATTGCACTTGCTGCTGCAGCAATTTTCGCATGTTCAACAATCTCAGGCAGGAGGGAAGAAGACGAAGAACAACAACAACAAAGTATCTTTCGTGAGCTTGAACAGAATGGGAGCTGCACCTGCTGGGCGTGGAAGAAGGCATAACGGAGGAAGACAGCAGCAGGGTGGATTTGCTAGTCTCAGTGCTAGTGGGATTGAACCCAAAGTCAAGGTAGTGATCTCCCCCTCCCCATCTTTGCTTCATCTCTGAACATAGTCTTTCAGAGCTGTTCTGGATTTGCAGCTATGTAATGCACTTGGGGAAGTGTGTCAAAAGTGGTTTTTTGCCCCCCCCAGAAACTCTGTTGGAGAATTCTCCACCCAAAAAATTGTTTCTTTGTGGAGCTGGGCAGGAAGAGGTTCAAGAGCTGAAGGATAACTTGGTCCAGGAGGCAGAGAGACTGGAGGTCAAAGCAGAGAAGATGGGACAGAAGATGCGGGTGCCAGTGCCTGAGACCAAATTTCCTTTGATTGGCCCAGTGCCAAGTCTGGTTCTCAAACAGGTATGAAAAATGCACACGCCACACAGTAACATCATCAATAACACACAGCACATTATGTTATTGCCAAACAATATAACATCATCATCAGCCGATTGAATAATCGGTGAGAAAGAAAGCTGCAAAAGGTGTAAATTGGAAATTGTCGGCAGGTCAGAGAACTTGGTATTCTTCTCAGAGAAGCATTTTGAAGACAAGGCACTGAATCTCCTTCAATCGTTGCTGTGTCCAACCTCCTTCCAATGCCATTTTTCTTTTGTGATGCGTCTTTGCCAGAGATGATAGATGAAGAGATTATATGTAATGGGATTTTAGACCCAATGTCGAATACAATCAACCTTGCCAGGTATTTTGAGGGGAAAAAAAAACTATGAATTTGCTAGATGGAATTCTTTGCTTGATTTTTTGCTGGAGAGGAGGTTTTCCAGGTCAAAGCTGCTGATCAGATACAAAAATTGAGCTTGAAGAGATTTCAATTTAGATTGAAGAAGCAAGGGTTAACGCAGCATGGATTGAGAGGATGCCAATGCAGATTACCACACATTACATCATTGGATACATGGCATGTTAGATCTTAACATGTGTTTTTGTTGTTGTTTAGATTGTGTCAATGCATATTGAGTGACTCATGTAATACTACTGTTGTGCACCTTGTTTTGTGGTCTAGCTGCTATGCGGGATAATAGCTGGTGGAATTGCCGGAACAGCAATTGTTCCATTTGAAATTGTGAAAACACGTGTACTGGCTGGTCAAGGTGGCCATACTACTGCACAAGTTGTGAATCGAGTGGTCCATGTAGAAGGGGCTGGAAGTGTTATTAAGGGGGGTGTAGTCATCGGCATCGTACGCCAGGCTCTTGAGAAAGGAGTTCAGGTAGGAAATACTTGCAATCCACCAAACACTTTACACTGCAGAGCATTGCTCAGCTTGTAGAATCCAATGTGAAGGTCCTTGTTTTCCTTTTCAGTTGACTGATCTGTTGACTCTTTACTTGAAATCAACACCATCAGGATTTATTCTGGTATTGATAGTAGTTCTGATGAGACTGAAACTCTTGTGTTCCAATGCAGTTCACGACATATGAACTAGTCAAGAAGCGAGAGGAGAAGAGACACATGAAGGACCCTAATGTGTTGCCATTGCCACGCCGTATTCCAATTGCAACATTGGCAGGAGCAGTGGCAGGAGTTACTTCTGCACTAGTCACATATCCATTTCAAAGCCTTGGTGATCGGTTGATTCTCAATGTTAGTCCTTGCTCAAGCTTTGATCTCTTTGAAACAGGGAAGGAGAGCCATTATACATTGGTTGCAATGCCTGAATTTTTGTTTTGCCTCACAAAATTTGGATGCAAAAGTCTTTGACAGTTGATATTCAAAACTTGAATTTATGAATTTGATTGTATTTTAACAGGCTGAGGCATACAAAGGACTGACAGATGCCCTCATGAAGGTCGGGAGAACAGAGGGCTGGTCAGAGATTTTCCGGGGCATTACCCCAACCCTACTTCGAATGGTTCCCTCTGCTGCAGCAAGCTTCTACACTTACGAAACTTTGAAGGAAAGATACCTGAGATTGAAAGGAAAACGGGCTCTTGATACATGGGCATCTCTTAGCATCGGTGCTGTTGCTGGAGCTGTTGCTTCCACTTTAACATACCCACTACAAGTTGCTCAGAAGGAAATCAATATGAGTGCAATTCCAAAGGAAGCTGTTGGTAAGAACTATCAAAACGTTTTTGAAGCTCTGAGCGGTATAGTCAAGAAGGAGGGGATTGGTGGCCTCTACAGGGGACTTCCAATTGAACTTGTTGAAATCGTCCCGTATACTGCTCTATCTTTTGCAGTCTATGAAGCGGCTAAACGTGTATTACTTGCAGTTGATGAGGAGCGCCGGGATCAGGTAAAAGATGGTTTGGATGAATGAGTGATGAGACTATCAAGCCTTTGAATTACTCAACTCAGTGTCAGGCCTTCTTGGAATAGAATGCACAAGTAGCCACTTGATGATAAATGAGAGGTTTTTGCATGGATTTGGTTTCAGGTTATCAATAGAAATGCATTTCTATTTCAGTTAGGAGCTTCTGATTTGTGAATGACAGATGAAGGTTTGATTTATGGACCTTTTTTGGTGAAGGTTTGCCCCTGTGGTACATAGATTGTTTGAGGTGAAGTACTCAATCCTGAAAGTTTTTGGTGCAAAATGAATTCGATAAATTCAGGAGGGGATGTTTTTCAAAAATACAGAAAAAAACCTGTAATATTCTTATGTTTGTATTTTTAGTTCTTTTAACGGGCCATAGCGGGAGTTGAGTTTAGAGTGCAAATGATGTTTTCACACAAAAAGTACAAGGGAAAGTGTAAAGTGTCTTGCACTTTCACATGGAGGTGGATATTCATTGATTTGTGAACATACTTTGAGCTTTGCATTTTCTACATCTTGACACCAACAACTTTTCTCGTCATGCCACTTTGCTGCCATGACTCTTTCATGGGAAATCAAACCTATGATCAAAACAATTAGTGTGCAATATTAACCTGATATATAATCCATATTCTGATTTTCTTTCGTTATGTTTCATCTTTGTGATGAGGAAAAACTCGGGGATCAAGGATATAATAATTTTATAATTCAAATCCAAGGTTTTGGACTTTCTCATCAAACCAAAAGACTGCATAGGTATTTACTGCAAGAGCAGCTCCAACATTCGGCCCTACAACAATATTATGTGGAAATTTTCTGAGTAGTAACTACGAAAAAATTTATGCGTTAAGTTATTCTTCCAATTGACCCAATAATTGTGTGGATTAGACTGATATGTTGTGTCTTCATTGTAATATGGAAGTTAGAAAATATGGAAACAATCTTCAAATAATAAAACACAAAATGAGAGTAGAATGACAATTGAAAACAAATCAAGGGTTTAGGGTTTTAGGTTTAGATAAGCAATGGGAAAGAATCTCCGCTTTTAGTGGAAAGGAAAACATGGGTAAGATCTCAAAGCTTGGCCCACAGGCTGAATCAGATGCTGTTTCGGATACCTTACACTAAGGTCAGTTTCGTCATTAAATAATCCTCAAAATAGTGAAATGAAATTTTTGTGAAAATATGAAGTTGTCATGTTGAAAATCATCATAATTATCATAGGCTACATTCTGAATGATTTCACAATCCATATCACAATATTATAGTAAATTATGGAAAATTATATATAAATTCAAATTTTAAGTAGAAACAAAAAGCTCATGAAAACTCATACACCCTCAAAACTCATACACTCTACATTTGTTGTTTACCATAATATTAAATACTTATCATTATATGAATATCTACACCTTATTAATAACACATTATCGTAATACACGAACAATTTTGACACAAATTTAATTATTCCTTATTT
>Ga0116228_10005720_pt1 | contig 11090 bp, 5 predicted proteins | sample S1TSphfallax_2_FD_89694 | JGI IMG/M metagenome (GOLD analysis project Ga0116228, IMG submission 89694) | Host-associated microbial communities from peat moss isolated from Minnesota, USA - S1T2_Fc - Sphagnum fallax MG | ecosystem: Host-associated > Plants > Peat moss > Unclassified | place: USA... | reverse complement strand
GATAATACGTACAAGGACCTCAAAATCCACAGACAGCTCGATACCAGCTTCCAAACGATCCCTCTCCAATCCTAGCTCATCATGCAAAATTAACTTCAAGCTGCCTCTTGTTCCTACTACAGCTCTACTACTTTCTCAAGATTTTGCTTACTGATCCGAGTTGCATCTACTTCTGCTGGCTACTGGCGCAGCGGAAAAAAAAACTCAGCAACAAGCTAAGCAGCGCCTAAAAAAAAACCACTAATCAGAGTCTCCAAAACTAACTACCTCCATTCTCTCCAAATCGCCACTCCTACCTCCCGAATTCCAGTCGTTGCCTGCTTCTTCCCGCTCTAACATTTCCATCCCCGTTCCAAGGTCATGGCCCCAAAATCATAAATTGGCCACCTTCCTTCAGTCCGTTTTTCCAGCAGGTTTAATTTCTTAAACCCCTAAACCAAACAACCTGATTTCCAAACCCAGTAGCCGTAATTAGGTTGTTGTCCGGTCACCCCATAACCGGTCACACTGGATCCAAGCTCATATTTTTTTTTGAAATCAGCACAAAGATGAAGACTTAAAACTGAAACTGTGAAAAAACATTCTTGAAAAAGAGGCAGGTTCTCTAAATAGACAAGTTGATTTTTTTTGAAAAGTTGACAAGTAGGGAGTTGAATATTATTTTTTATTAATGTTAAACTTTACATCTATATAAACTCTAATTTTAATTTGATATAAAACTTTCTACCTATACAATATCTAACATAAAAAAAAGTGCAATATCTACATGGAATCAGACCTGGTTTTGAACCGGGCTCATAGGTTCCAAATTGTTTTTAAATATGTCAAAATCGAAACTGCAGGATTTAAAAATAAGAATAACAGAGCTCAAAACCACACCTGAAGAACCTTCAAATTCTTTTTAAAGAATCAAAGCTGCAACTGGAGGTTCTCTTAAAAGAAAAGAAGTGCACAACATTGGTACATACTACATACATCTCTGGCAGCAACAACTTCCTGCCAGCCTTCTGCTCACATCTTTGATTACATTTTGTTCCCTGCATGCATTTTACACGTAATAGACTAAAATGAAAGCCACGTGAAATGGGCATCTTGCGCCCACTAACAGACTGTACAGACAATCATTATTAGCAACTTTCGGGCCATGCTGATTCCACTGCCCTGCCAATATCATTCAGAGTTAATGCTGCTTGGTGACCCAGCAACTTCCGCAAGCAAACTAAGTGAGAAAATTATTAGGTTTCAATAAAGGACCAGGTCGTCGCTTCAGACTTGAGTGTACATTGCAAAGGCATCTCCAGAGTTTGACTGGAAAATGGCCTCCATGCCTCTTTTGGATGAAGCAATGCACAAAAGCGGTGTAAAAGTGGGTGTGGGTACACCAAATTTGTGCATGATACAGGGTTTTCAGGAGACATGAGAAAACAAAAATGACTGCTCCTTGTTGGGTATTTATATTTACTGCTCACACACTTGCTGCTACTGATTGGCTGGTCGCACTACCTGTGGGCTTTACATGACTCCTCAATGTTTAAACGTTTTGATATTTACAGTTTCTGTGTGGTGAGGAAAAACTTTGAACACAAGATTTCCATATGAACATATTGAATGCAGGCCATTTTCCATTGAAACATTGGAGATGCTTTAAGGGAATGGATGAATGCACTCTATTTTGTAATGTGTGAAAATTTGTATTCTTGAAATTTTTTATTTGATCATCTCCACCAACACACTGCTCCACACAACATACTCTAATTGAAGATTAGGAAATATTTGCGCATCAAGCTTAATGAAATGGTTGTGGCTCAACATTTTTGCTCAATATGCTAAGGTTGGCAAAAGCAATAGTAGCACAATGTAATACCTACTCTTGATTGGCCCAAGTGGTTTGATATTAGTAAGTTTTGACTTTTATCACCTTAATAGGTTTTCATTTTCGTGGGTTGACAAGTGGTTTGATATTAATAGGTTTTGATTTTTTATTGTTTGAAGTTTGTGTTTATCATTGGGTGTGGCTTGAGATTATGGAGTACAAATGAATATAGGATTGAAACTATGTATTTTATTACATTATTATGAAAATCTATGTTTTTATTTGCACAAATATCTATTTATATATTTATTTTCTATGTATAATTATTATGCCATAACCATCCTTCTACCATGGATTTACACATTTATGAACTATGCCAAAACCTTTGAAAATTAAACTTTCAATTCTTTTCACAAGTCTATTCTATAAAACTTTTCACTTTTATAACAAGTTGTTGTCATTAAATGAAGATGTTTTCAAAGGTCCCAAACACTCATTTATATACCAACAAAAAAAAACTAAATTAATTTTTTTTTTAAATCTTACGTTAAGCTATGTGATTCAACATGCACATTAATTTGTAGCATAATGTTTTTAGTAAATCACCATCTTTGAATCATGCAATTTAATTTGTTCAAAGACATTTTTGTAAATCATCATGTTTGAGTCATGCACATTAATTGAAACCATAACTAATTGGTGATGACTCACCAAACCATTATTAAATTTAAAAATCTCACTACCTAATAAGTTACCAAAATTAACCCTTAAGTAATTACATAAGTAACAAACTACTAACATCAAGTTATAAGATCAATAAATAAATGATTTAAGATTATATATATATAATTTTAAAAAATTTATCTATTTATCTATTTATTTGTTGAATATTGGTTGAATGTTGAATATGGGTGGAGAATACAAAGTAGTGTTCATTGGTTTTTTTTTCAATTTCATGATGTAAAGGAGGTAATGATTATCCATAAGTTGACTTAGTCAAATTTGGGTATTAAAAAAATATGAAAAGAAAATAATTTTAAACATCCATATATATTTTTGGATATTTTCCTAAACAATGTATAAAAATATGGTATTTTTATCATCCATAAAAGGATTGAACCAAATATAGTTAGGGGTCAATTAAAAAAGTAATTTTGTTTTCAAATCCTACTTTGTTCTAATGATCTCCATGAACTTAACAAAGTAAAAACATGGTTAGGTGGTTCATAGTTGACATTTTGAAAAATCCACATCTTACATTGGCTATAATTCTTGCATTTAAAATAATTATCAAATTATAAATCTTATAATTATCCCTTATGGTTTTGGTCACAAATATAAGTAGAACACCTTATAAATACCCTTAAACATGTGATTAGTCAAGAAATTTAGAGAATTCTTTTAAAATTTCAATCTGAAATGGAATATTACTTGTAAAAAATGATGAAAATCATGATGAGTTAAAATTTTAAATATGAAAAAAAATTATATTGAAAAAATTTCAATGCATCTTACAATTAAATTATTCATTTTATGGTGGCCTATTTTTTAATTTTAATTTTGATATTACTATGACATATTTTTTGAATCCACATTTTTCATTTTTTGTGGGTGACAAACATAGAGTTGTCATTTTAAAAGTCCACAATGAATCTATCATTTTCTTAAAACTTGTTCATAATTTTTAATAAAATTTTCAGCAAAATTTATTGTAACATGGATAATGAAAAAACTGAAATTTTCAATGTTTGATATGATTTTACATTTTAAGTTCTTCTATAATCCAAAAAAATTACAATTGTGAAAGTCCAAATAGTCCACCTAATTGTGCTTTCACCCAACATTTCAATGTGATGAATTCTCTTTTTTTTTCTCAAAATATGGTAACCTTTGCAAAAGAAAACCCTTTGCACAATTTGCATACGATTTCTTTTGTCATTGAAAATTCGCCAAAAGAAAATAAAAACATTGGTGCACAAAACAAAATGACTAATATTACAAAATGCTTAAAATGATGGTTTTTAAAACATCAAATTTTCATGAAATTGCCACATTTCACACTCTTGTGAATTTTTATTTATTTTTTAATCTCTTTTTTGGTAGATTTTCAAGAATTATTATTTCAAATAGAAAATTAGCACACATTTCATTCATTAGGTATAAAAAAATAGAGAAGGCTAACTATCTATTTTGTGCCATTTGTTTTTCCATCTTTTTCACCAATGACATTCAATTTTGGCTCCATCTGATTAAGGTTGATCATAGATTGTGGCATGGAATTCAGGTTGACAAACCTTAATTGAATGGAATAATACCATCAACTATCAAAACTTAGAAGGCAACAAGAGTTTGACAATTGATGGTGAAAGTGGAAAAGGTTATGTAAACTTTGTGTTCTATTTTTCTTTCTTTGTTTTGTTCTTTTGCAAGTTATGTTTCACAATGCTTATTATTATGAATTGTGATTTCCAGGACACTTGATATTGATTTTTGTTTGTTTGTTTGTTTTTTATGTGTTTTTTTCCGGATGAATATGAGTAGTGGATGTGCCATTGTTGCGTTGGTTTTCGAGGATGTGCATTATGGAGTTAAAAAACTAGTAGTATATCAAAGGCCAAAGAAGATGTGGAACACTAGTGAATTTAAATAATTATTTTCCTTTTGCATAAATTGTGTTAAATACCTTGGTGATAAGGAGGATTGGTGAAAAGTATAAAAAGAGGACAGTGTGGGATACATTTTTTACTATGGTAGAAGTTTAACTAATGAAGATATGACATTTTGTTGCATTATATATTTCAAAGGAGGAGTTGTAGAAAAAGAAATAATATTTAGGCCAATCTAATTAAACGATTTGATGAAACATTCTAAGGACTTTGAGAGCAATCCCAGGTAATTCAACTTGTGATGGATTTGGGCTGTCTTGGGAACTTATTGGGAAATGTGTTTGTTTTATGATACTGGGAGAAAAAGTATTCACTGTCATGGGAGTTTCAAAGGGAAGATTAGGTCTAGAAACCTTTGTTGTTATGGGAATTTTCTAATGGTACATCCAAATGGAGAATTCTACTTTGTTAATTACCAAATTTTCAAATTATGAAGGTTTTGTTGCAAATTATTTTGTTGGGGACAAATTTCATGGTTGTTGGAATGTGGTTGGGTTTGTGATATCATTGTTCAACTTTCTCACTTGAGGTGTTACTTATGAAGGACATTGTTTCTATCTAATGTTGGAAAGTTAAATTAATGATTGTTGTGGGTGAATGTCTATGGATTGTTGAATTGCTTCAATGAAAACTAATGGGTTCACTGAAAGTAAAATCAAAACGTGTTAATCCCTCAAGACCCTTATTCTAAATGTAATTAAAAAGGTAGTAAAAAGTTTAAGAATATGTTCTTTTGTTCCTATTGAGCTTGATCACTCAAATGTTGTAGCAATATTTTGTATTCAAAGGATATTCAATTAAAAATTTCTACTTCTTTTAGGTTATAAAACATCCAATTCTCCAAATAAAGGTCGCCGCATGTTAGGACTTCCTTCGCATGTCAAGACTTCCCCCCATTGATAAAAACCTTAATGTTTTTGTCTATTCGAACATGTTCTACACCAAAATTTGATTTTTGAGAAATCATATTGAATTCTATTTTATGGAAGTATTGTTTGTTTTTTCAACAAAATCTTCCATGTTTCTTCAAATTTTGACAATACTTTGTGTGGAGTAAGGCCTTTAGTCGAGGGAGTACGAAAAAAAGGTTCTAAATGAAATGGTAATTGGGTGCAAACCTATGTCTAATCCTTACCCTACACATTGACTAATACTTGACGTGTAATAGTAGAAGAATCATGAATTAAACATTTGTAGACCATGAGGCCATGATGATATGCAAATCAAAAAGGACTTAGGATACCCCTATAAAATGCAAAAACACCTTAACCTTCACCTTTTAAATGTAGAGCAATGTTGGGCAAACATTTGTTTTTAAATTTAAAACATCACTTCAAGCTGATTTTTTCTTAAATAATTAAAATCAAATAACCATGAAGGTTCTTTAAAATCTAACCTTTTTTTTAATCCCAAATATCTATTTGTTAAATGGTTTTCTTTGATATCATTGTAAGCAAACAATTAAAATTGATTTTTTTATTAAGGTCACAAATTAAGTATATTGAAAGTTTTTTAATTATTAATTATTTACAAAACCTAACCTTCACCTTAAACTCTAATCCTAGCCTAGACCCTAATGTGATAATTGTGGGTTCTAAAATAAAGAGGGACACCTAAAGAAGTTTTTGGTTTTCTCAACTGACAAATGCAAACTATGGTCATTACTTTAACATTTTAGCATGTTAAATGGGAGATTGTCAAGCATATCTAAACACGAGAGTCCCTTACAAGATGCCCAACTTTGGTTGATGACAAAGGGGGAATAATATCCAACAAAATTGAGTTATAAAAAACTTTCAAACTATGTTGACCCTCCTTTTAATCCTTTTTTAGGCACATCACTAAATTGAATTTTGCATTTCACTTTCTAAAATTTGAAAGGCCTAGCACAACTTATCAATTGTGCCTTTAGATTTTGGAAAGTACAGTTTTAGTTTTCATCTTTTTTTATTTATCTATTTTTTCTTTGATCCTTTTTCCTTTTTTTCTTTATCATTCCTTTTGTTAATTCTAATTTTTTAATTATTTCTTTTTACCCTAATTTTTTAAGTTCTTTGATTTTACATCACACAACTTACAAGCTTTGCTTTAAATTCTTTAAACTATAGTTTTATGTGATACCACTTATACGATCAAAGTTTACTATGTACCATAAAAATTGAACCAACTATGAGTCTTCCATGGGCCAACAATTGTAACAAAGACAAAAAAAATGAATCAATTACAAATCTACACATGTATCAACTATGAATATGCAAATGTAATGTATGATGAGTTTGATTAAAAGTTCAAAATCATCAAAACAAATTCATACTAATTTGTTGATTGCATTTGTTGCTAGACTAGAAATGGATTTTGGATCAACAATAAAGTTAATTATTATTGGGCAATCTTGACAACGTGACTAAAAACATGTTTAGACATGTATACATTGAGAACCTCTAGTTAGTATTGACCATGGATGGATTTTAAGTATTGTTTGTGTTTGTCTTTAGGAAGTTTGAGATCAAACATTCAATTAAAGAAGTTTTCATCAACATCAACATTGGATTCACTTGAATTTTAAGCTTGCACCATATCCTTCCTTTAAATAACATCATCATAGTAGAAACCTTCAACCCTAAGGCAATATTAACAATAATAGAAACTTTTGATTTCAAAGCCATAATAACAACAACAAATAGTAATTCATGAACTATCATTAACAACAATAATGGAATTGAAAGGTGCCATATTAGTTTGATTTTCAACAAGAGTTTCTTACAAAGACAAAACACTAACTAAAATTAAACATAAAGAAAAAAAACATCATTCCCACATGAGCAAAAATAGTGGATCAACAACACTAATTAATTTCTTAATATGGAATAAACATCATTATCTTCAACATGAACATCCTACACACCAAAAGAACAATTAGAATCCAACATCCCAAAAAAAAAAAAAGGAAGACTAGAAAAAAAGAAATAAAATTACCATTTTTTTTCATTTTTTCAAATGTTTCTCCTTAATGAAAGATTCATCTAACATAGAAAAGTAGTGCCCTTTAATTCCCTATTGATAATTCACTATAAAGCTTCACTAAAGATAGAATGTCCTATGTTTTTAAACTAAAATTCAATGCAAATTGTTGAATTTAACAATTACTACAAAACTACTTATTGTACCACTAAACTCATTAACCTACAACTATATCCAACAATTGTCCCGCACAATTTGAGACCACAACCTATTTGTTTTCAGGATTTGTGAAGGTTTAACCATAGATTAATTCTTTCAATGTTCCATCAATCTTGTGAACTGTTAAATCCCCATCACTAAAATGCAATGTTATAATTATGTTCATATAATGGATGTATCATTGTAGCAATGTTCCCTATTCCCTTCTAACTATGGGTTTAAAGTAATGGCTTTGGTGGTGTAGATCAAAAGTATTCAGTTTGTGCAAAACTACTACAAGCATAAATAAGACCTTTTATGTGGAGCCTAGGGTGTAGGATTAGGTTATTGGATCAATAGAATCATGGACTATGTGAATTTCATATCTTAACTTGAAGATACCCATTACAAGCTTTTCATACTAACCATCCCAAAAAACCAAAATCCCAAGCTTGATTCATCCACTAATGTCTTTCCTTTCCGAATGCATGACTATAGGTTTATCTATATGCTCACTATGTTATAGCTCATACCACCTCAAATTATCATCATTTCATGGCACCAACCCCTCATATCATCCCTGAAAAACATTGTGTTTTGCCTTAATTAGTTATTGGTGCAATAGAAGAAAACACAACAACTATCCAACAAAACAACACTATTCAAGAACACCATCTATTTTTTGAACTTAATCACTTAGCTCTTCTTGCCAAATTTTCCCATTGCATCCCTTCTTTTATTATTGTAATCTTCCTTCCATGCTAAAGCTCCATAATGCAACTTCATTTCCGACCATTCACCTCCAAGATAAGATGAGCCATGCATTATACACAAACAACAAACAACACCACTTTTTCACATGGTCTCCTCAAGTTCTTACAATGATGTCTAATTCGCAAAAACAAACAATGACTGCCAACTTTTTGCCGTCATTGTGCATAATGTAGAAAATGACACAAATTTTGAAAACCCTAAATTTCAAAATGCTCACACTGATAACACATGTATAACCACTTCATTTGGGTTTACAAGTGGACTTTAGTGGACTAGCTTTTGTACAAAAGAGGACTCAACCAATTTTGATTATATGTGAAGAAGAAAATAATTTTTTTTTCAAACTTTGTTTTACATTGTTGACATGCAAGAACCTATAGTTTAAATATGACAAATTCAACTTGTTTTTCCCTTAGAAAATGGCAATTTTTGAGGATTTCTTCCCAAATAGTCTTTTATACATGTGGAAATCCTTTTTTTTACACAACAAGAACCTTGATGCCTAGCTATTAAACATAACAAAAATTGTCCAATGAGAGATCACACCATTGCTCATTCCAAAGTAGTTGTTCCTAAAGTGCATTAGCCTTACATGTAACTGGACTAGCTTCTAAACCTTGAATAATAAGTGTGATATAACATTAATGAACATTTTTCTCACTAATAGTTCTTTTTTGTGAATGTTGTGTACTTCAATAATTTCAATGATTTCTATGTTACTTTTCAAAAACTAACTTTGGAATGTTTCTAAATTTTTTGCCAATTTGTTACACATGTTAATCTTTAGTAATAGTCATGTAAAACAAACACATTTGCAAAACTAATATTCTTTACATCCAGAATGATTAATTGGTATCACACTTTGCATCACAAACTTCCAATATCATAAAATTTCAATAGATCCATGTGAAAATCATAAAACAATCTTTTTGCAAAATTTATGGGTTTCAAAGCATCAAAATGACACTATATATATGTAATTTTTACATAAGTGATGTTTTTTTTTTCCTTATGATGTTTTGATGTGAAACACCTATTATTTACATTGTAACCAAAATTGTGCAATTATTGTGATGTAATTTTGCATAAAACTATACGATTCTGTACAAATCTATGAAAACTGAATTTTGTATGAAATTTGTATGAATCTATGAAACTTGTAAGTTTGTGATGTGTGTCATTTACTCGATTAAATTGGCATGCAAATCTTCACCAAACTTCACATTCCTCATTTCAAATTTTACCATTAATCAACCCTTTCATGATATTTACATGGCACACCAATAATTACATGGTAGTGGATATTATATCACAATGTTGGCATTAAAAATTCACATCATACCATAGATGCCACTAATGTGATTGAACGTAACTTCCATTGGGCTCTATACCCTTAAACCCATTAATAAAAGCATCAATTTTTTAGGTGGGCCAGTAATATCAAAATATGTGGCTTGTTTCACCTTTTCTCAGTTACTTTCATTAATTATACATTCAGGGCAACTAATGTAAAGTAAACAACCAATATAAGGCACAAAACTAGGTGTTAGAGAACAAGCATTGCTCATTCAAAGTTTAATTACCTTAATTCATAAAAGGTTATTTGTTTTGAATTCTTGTTATCTGAAGGCTTCAAGGATCAACTTGTTGGAATATAAATCTAGATCATCTTCCATATGCTTTATGGTGGGATGAACAATGTAAATTAGAAAGTGGGCTCCTAAGCCTTATGGGATTAAACTCCTATCATATGTTGATTCTTGATGTTTTTTTGAATGATTCATAAATATCATCCTTAACATTCAATCTATATGTAGCAACCTATGAAATAATATTTTGAAAAATATCTATTCAATTTCAAACAAAGTGGACAAGTAATGCATTAGATAACTTTTTGTAAATAAAAATTACACATTAAACTATTTCATCACTCGACATAATTAAGAAAATAAATTCAAACCGTCAAAATTTAGCAATCTCATTGGCCATGACATTTTTTTTGCACATGTACATATAAGCCTATTCAACGCCTTTGGTATATTAAGACACTAATATTATAATCCTTGTTTGTATACAAACATAGTTAACAATGAAATAATGTTTCAATAAAAGGTGTAGTGTAATAATTAGGGAAGATTTGGTAAGTGGATGGAATAATGATTGATTTTGAAGAGGAGCCATTTACCATTTTTTTTCTTTTTTCCAATAATTCATTTCCTAAAATGCTAGCTTTTTGGTCACTCAAAATTGTGAAATGTGTGTGTGTGTTTTTTTTGGTGGTTTATTGTTCACCTGACCTTCAAATCTAAATCTAAGGCAACAATAAGTCCATTGGATGATATGCAGGTTGGGAAAGTTAAGAAGGTTTGGATGATGGATGAATTGTGAAATTAGTTGAAAAACATGGAATTCATATTCAAGTTAGATTTTGGATGGTGTGTGGGTGGAGGAAGCTGAGTGTCCTGCTACTATGAACAAAAGGGAAAATACACCCATATAGAAATATTAACTGTGATTAGCATAGAAACATATATAAGTCCAATTATTTGACCACCTATATAGGTTCCAAGAGGACAATGTTAAGGATGTTAAACACCACCCACTACAAGCTTTGGTGGTGTCAATGTGGTGCACTGCGAAATACCTGCATGGTTCTACTGCAGGACGGAGGGGGTGTT
>Ga0116228_10005718_pt1 | contig 11091 bp, 9 predicted proteins | sample S1TSphfallax_2_FD_89694 | JGI IMG/M metagenome (GOLD analysis project Ga0116228, IMG submission 89694) | Host-associated microbial communities from peat moss isolated from Minnesota, USA - S1T2_Fc - Sphagnum fallax MG | ecosystem: Host-associated > Plants > Peat moss > Unclassified | place: USA... | reverse complement strand
TCCAATGATTGAAAAAAAAATTATCGCTCCCAAATTATTTTGGGGAATGCTTGAAAAATACGGTTGCCAATTTTTGGTCGCCTTTAGTCACCAACTTGGGTGACCAATTTTTGGTCGCTTTTGGTTATTAGACCGGGTAATCAAAATTTGGTTACCCAATTTTTTGAACAATGCCCAAATTTTTTTTAATCACCTTCCAAAACTTTCAGCCATTCAATGGACCATGGTTTAATTTCCACCATTAATTTAATAATTGAATTAAAAAAAATTTCCCAAAAACATTTTGATCATTGTTTGAAAAAAATTCAATTACCACCCAAATTTCTTTTTAATCGTCACAAAAATGTGGCCATTGAATTTTTTTTTAGTTGCCACAAGGTTTAAGGTGATTGAATGATGAGATTTTTCAGTTCTTGTAATTGTACTTTAGGTAGCCCTACTTCATTTTGACCTAGTTTAACCCTTGGTTGACCTAGGTTGACCTTATGTTGACATGATGCAAGGCTGCATTTCCATCCAAATGTGTTTGTTGCGTTGTGGCGAATTCATGGACATGATGACAACCTTGCATGCAATAAAAAAGTTTGGGGTTTGAGTTTTTTTTTCAAAACAGTTGACACAAAATATCACAAATGTCTTCTTCCTCCTTTTCATGTTTTCTGTTTTACTCCTTTGTTTTTGGTGTTTAGAGAGAATTTGTAATCCTTCAATTTGCACTTCTAATGACATAAAGATTGTTGTTGATTTGGTTTAAAACTGAAGAAAATATTAAAATTTGAAATGGTTCTTAGCCTTGCGTTCAATGTTGGGTGGTTCCAAGTGCTTAATATCGAATTATTAACTAGACTAAATTTACAACTACCTATAATAATTAACTAATTTAGTCTAGCTACTAATTATTGTAAATAATATCAATTAATAGGGAATAATCTTCATAAAAATATTTAATTTATTATAATGAAATTAATAAAAAATAGAACTTTAATAATATTAATTATTTAAAGATAACATTAACCATAAAGATTTGAACAAATACATACATTGATCTAATATTATTTTCAAATGTTAAATTGTAATTAGTTCTAAGCTAGGCTAGTTATATTTTTATTATTTTAATAATTAATAATATGATCTTAATTTAGGTGAATAATTAATAGTTAACTCCTATTAATTAATTTAACATACATGGTGCCTAAGCTTGGTTAAATTAGGGCTAACCATTTGGTGCATGCCATGTGTGCAAGTATTTAGTATTTCAAGAACTAATTAATTAATATTTAATTAATTAATAAATTCACAAATCAAGTTAATCAATAAATTTTTAATGTATTTAATTATTTAGAAATTATTTATAAAATAAAATAATTATCTATTTATTAAAGAATTTAAATAAAATTTTTTACTTTTAAAAATAAACCTTTAAAATTATAGTGATCAACTAATTAAATAAAAAATAATTAGGTTTTAAGTTGACTATCTAACAAAATAAATTATTAATTAGTTGGTAATTCACGAATATTAACTATAAATTATTAAATTTATAATTTATTAAATTATTTGTAGATACTAAATTAGTTTGAATTAATCATTAATATTAACTAAATAAGTCAACTCATGAATAGTTAATTATTTTAATAGATGACTATTAACTAATTAATATTTATTAGTTATTAACCATAATTATATAGTTGGGGTAATCCAACTTATAAATGAGATGAGGCCGGATTTTTAATGGCCAACTTTCGGCATATGTTGGTGAGGCAATGAACCATTTGTCTTCCCATCACAAGTCCAACAAGTTTTCTATTCCAATGATTCTTCCATCCCATGGTGGAAAGTTATTTGCATAAGGAACCATATAATAATCGTTTGTTCCTATACATATATGAGGAGTGCATTAACACAAATGAGTATAGAAGTGTGTTGAAGCACTCCAAGTAATGTTGGTGCAATTTTCCTCTCTCAGAAGGAATCATTATTACTCAATGAATCAAGGCAACTTAACCTTGAGAGACAATCCCAAGGAAGAAATTCTAAGAGGTAGATGTATGTTTCAATAAACAAGGACATGTCAACTTAATGTTCCACATTTTTAAACCATTCCAATACCATGCCCAATGATTTTAAACAAAGATGTTTGTGTTTTCCCACTTTTGATGTTCTATCACATTTGGATACGATGAAACAAAAAAAATTACAACAAACTTAGGGTTTTTAGTGGCAAGGTGTAGTGTAATGAAAGTTATTGACTTCAAGATTAAAGGGTTTTAAAATTACCAAAGTTGGAAACTAGTCACAATAAAGTTATAAAAAAGTCACAATTAAGTTGAACCTAAAATAAAATAAAAGTTGAACTATAGTGGAAAACATTATTTCATCCATCAAATTTCCCAACATTCACCCATCCATAAACAAGGTTAACCAAGACAGTGAAATGGTTGCCATGATAAAGCCTGGTAAATTTTGAAAGTGGATCTCTCCACTATAGTTCAACTATGAATTTATTAATTAAAAATAAAAATCAATGGTCAATTGATAGCGATTGGTCAACACTGTACACTTACAAATCTAGTAAAAAATTCGATTAAGTTGAGGTGTGAAGCGGATCACATGGAATTTTTTGAAATAAATATAATTATGTAATCGAAAGCAAGCTGAGCTTAACATGCAGTCAGAAACTGGTTGGTTAGAAAATGGCCTTTTTCTTTTCGTGAATATAAAAGGTTTTTCAAGAGATTCAACTTTAGCAATGGAGAAAAGAGGATTTCCTAGTAGTAGAATTTTAGTTAGGAATATGTAAAGGTTTTGGTAATAGGTAGAGCTTTAGCAATGAAATAAAAAAACATTGCCAAAAAATAAAGGTTCAGCGAAGAAGTAAAAAGGTTTCGACGAAAGGTAAAAGTTTTGCCAATAAGTTGAAAGATTTTGCCAAGAAGTAGTGGTTTATTTAAAAACTTGAAAGGTTTTGTTGAAAGATGAAGGTTTAGATAAAAAGTTGAAAGGTTTTGTAAAGAGGTGAAGGTTTAGCCAATAAGTAAAGAGGTTTTGCCAATGGGTAAAGGGTTAGCCCTTGCCAAAAAATAAATATTTACCCATGGAATATAAGGTTTTTCCAAAAGGTAAAAATTTAACTAAGAAATAGATAACTTTTGCTAAAAGGTAGAAGTTTAGGCATGAAGTAGAAAAGTTTTGTTAAAAGGTAGAGGTTTAGGCATGAAATAAAAAGGTTTTGCTAAAAGGTAAATGTTTAATCAAGAAAGAAATAGGTTTTGTCAAGAGGTAAAAATTGAGTCTTGAAGTTGAAAGGTTTGGCTAAGAGGTAGAGGTCTAAGCATGAAGTACAAGGATTTTGCCAAAAGGTAAATGTTTAGCCATGAAGTTAAAATGTTTCACCAAGAGGTAGAGGTTTAACCATGAAGTAAAAGGTTTTGTCAATAAGTAAAAGTTTAACCATAAAGTATAAAGGTTTTGTTAAGAGATAAAGGTTTTGCCAAAAGGTAGAGGTTTAGCCATGAAATCGAAAAGTTTTGCCAAATGGTAGAGGTTTAGCCATGAAGTCAAAAGGTTTTGCCAAAAGGTAGAGGTTTAACCATGAAGTCGAAAGGTTTTGCCAAGAGGTAGAGGTTTTGCCTAAAGGTAGAGGTTTAACCATGAAGGAAAAAGGTTTTTCCAATAGATAAAGGTTTAGTTAAAAAATAGAAACGTTTTGCCAAGAGGTAAAAATTTAATAAAAAATTGGAGAGGTTTTGACAATAGGTGAAGATTTAGCCAAGAAATAAAGAGTTTTTTTGGAAAGGTAAAATTTTTGCCTATAAGTAGAGAAGTTTTGCCAAGAGATAAAGATTTAACAATGAAGTATAGAGGTTTCTTTAAAAGGTAGAGGTTTAGCCAAAATAAAATACAATGTAGGTAGGTAAAAATAGTAGGGGGATAACCATGTGAATTATAATTTATATGGAATTGGGGATTCATTCGATTTGAGAACCAAAACCGGACAATTGAGGTAGATAGCATGTTCATGGGTGCTCGTTCTCCCAAGTTGGGTCATGGGCTCTTTCTTAAGTGGACTAGGCTACTAAAAGGCTCTTTTCTAGGCTACCTACACACTTTTCTTCACATAGGCTTTAAACTAGGGGGCTTTTTTGTAGGTTGTTTAGGCTTTTTTATAGGATGCCTAGGCTCTTTCCTAGGTTGCTTAGTTCTTTTTATAAGTTACCTAAGTTGGTTCTTAAGGTGTTGAAGCTTTTCCCTAGGTTGCTTAGACGTCTTCATAATTTATATGTGCTCTTTTTTAAGCACCCTAAGGTGCCTAGGCTTTATCCTAGATTACTTAGGTTAATTCATAAGTTGCATGGGTTCTTTGGTACGGTTGTTGCCCATGTTTTTTCATAAGCATCTTGGGGTTTTTTTGAAGTTGCCAATGTTTTTTCATAGGCATCTTGGGGTTTTAAAAAAAGTTGCCCATCCTTTTTCATAGACATCTTGGGTTTTTTTTGAATGGCCCAGACTTTTTCATAAGCATCTTGGGGTTTTTAAAAAGTTGCCCATGCTTTTTCATTGGCATCTTGGGCTTTTTTTGAAGTTGTCTACCCTTTTTCCTAAGTTGCCTGTGTTTTTTAATAGACATTTTGGGCTTTTCCCTACATTGCTCAAACTTTTTAACATGTTGTTTGAGTTTTTTCCTAGTTGCTAAGGTTTTCACAAGGTGTTTGGGATTTTTCCGAAGGTGATTAGACTTTTTCTTAGTTTTTAAAGGCTTTTTATAGGTTGTCTTGGATCTTTCCCATGTTGCTTAGGCATTTTCATAGGTTACTTGGGCTCTTTCCTAGGGTGCCTAGGCTTCTTCAAAGGCTATTTAAGTTTTTTCATAGGTTGCCTAGGCTCTTTCCTAGGATGTTTGGACTTTTTTTTACATGCCTAGACTTTTTAATAGGTTGTTTGACTTTTTTCAAGTAGGGTACCTTCCCTATTCTGGAGGTGTCCTAGACCTTTTTCATAGGATGCATGAGTTCTTTAATAGGTTGAGTAGGCTCATACTAAGGTTCCTAGGGTTTTTCATAGGCTTCATGGGTGTTTTTTAAAGCTTTGTTTAAGCATTTCCATAGGTTGCTTTGTGAGTTCCTCGCCTACAATTTGCTATTGGGAGGCTAGGGCTTTTTCCCCCTAGGCTATGCATAGGTTTCCAATTTAGCAAAGACCTTCGAACATAGCATGACCCTTTTGCTTCTTGGGGCATTGGGTTTTTTTAACATATGTAAGTGGTTTCCGCTTGGGCATGTGATTGGATTTCTTGGGTGTGGGCTTGGGCTTCTTGGATTGAGTAGGGGTTTCTGCAAGTCTTTTGGTGAGGTCCCAAGGTTCTTAGATATGGGCTTGGGCTTTTTGAACATAAGCCTAGACATTGTCCCTAGGCTTTTGGATAAGAGGATGGGCAACCATGAATCTTTTGGCTTCTTGAACATAGGCCTAGACATTGTCCCCAGGCTTTTGGATAAGAAGATGGGCAACCATGAATCTTTTGAACTCAAGGGGATCGTTGCTTATTGGTAAGGGCACAAATTATAGCCCCTTACAATTATTGCTGGCAGAGTGCTAGAATTGAACGAAAATCATGGGCCAAAGGCTTGCTACAAGCATGGCCTTTTTGCTATTCAAGCATCATCTTCAAATGGCATGGAATTGGTACACAAACCAATTGCACAGCCCCAACCAAAAATGCCAACTATCTTTCTCTCAACTCTCAAAGGCCAATCTTTCTTCCAAACTTCTTCCTCAACTCATGTCCATATTTTTCTTCCTCAATTCCAATGCTCAAATGCCAATCTTTAGATGGGAAATTTAAGAACCTCTAAAATGGAAAGAAAAAAGTATCAAAAGTACTTTATTACATTAATCCATTTTTCTTTCTAGGATGGGAACCAAAAAATGTCACTCTTTGCAAGCACACAATCTGTTGTGTCTTGAAGAAGAACCATAAGACATTTCATCTTCCTCAATATTTATCCATGTTTTATTCCTCTTTGCAATCACACTATCTTTTGTGTCTTGAAGAAGAACCATAAGACATTTCATCTCCCTCAATATTTATCCATGCTATATTCCTAAAAATAAAACTAGCATGACATAATAAGAATAAGATCAACTTGGTATACTTCACATGTGAGTATTTTGAAGGTAGCTTCAAAAAATGAGCTTGAGAGAGAGAAAGAGACAAAATATGAAACATACCCTGATCAACAATTAGTCATCAAGAGATTGGCTCCCATATTGAGAATGCATACATGGCTTGATTCCTCCATCCCGAAAGAAACCAATCACCATCTCGTCCAATGCCAAATCGTTTGTCATACGAGCGAAGTATGGACTTGATCGTATTGGTCTCAGATAGTTGTAGTGGCTTTTGTACAAAGCCAGCTCGTTGAATGCGGCTATGCCATTGCTTATAGGACTCAGGTCGGTCCACTCTTTCAAGACCCTCACAAGCAATAATGTTTAGGATCTCTTGAAAGAAAACCTCTTTCTCTATTAAGAGTCTTCCCTTAAGATTAGGGGGCATTACTACATCAAGTGTATCGAACTGTATTGAATAATACTTGATGGCTTCACGAACACGAGACATAAAAAAAGGCTCATTCAAACTGGCACTTCCCAGTGACGTTAGAAAAACCTGCAGAATTCAAATAAAACACTAATGAGATGTATGTAGAATGTGGGACATTGTATAAGATGTGCTCAAGCAAAAGAAACCAACAACCATTTCCGAAAGAAAACTACATGATCTAAACAAGTGTTTCAACTTAGACGACAATAACATAGTAAGATCCATGTAAATTTGACCTTTTGGTGATTGGCATTTACCTTTGGATTCATGCTTCGGATCTTGTTCAGGAACATTTGGCGAGGATTTGTTACCATAACAGACTCATCCAAAAAGTTGGAGAGTTTGAAACTTGCATTGACTGCGAGCACTTCATCAGGCCTTAGAGCGAGTTGGGTTGCTGTTATGTTCTCCCACTTGTTGGCAATTGCTGTGTATTGAAATGGCACTTCATATGTCTTTGCTACCTCAGAGAGCCTTTGACCACATCGTATTAGGAGTTCTGATGGCTTGCATGTTATGTCACGTGCATGCTCTATTCCTGAAATCTCACAAAAGTCATCATGAGAAACCATTCTAAAAGTTGTTTCTAAGATTTACAAGTTTGTAAGAAAATCACAACAACCCAACAATTTGACAATAACAGAACAATGCCTTGTGATCATGAATTTTGATTTGTACCCTAGAGATATACACAAAAGAGGTAGGAGAAATTGACACGAGACAACCCACGCACCTGTGATTCGAAGATTGGGTGCCCCTCCTGGTCTGCTTGCAAGTTGTTGAATGAGAGTCAGAAATAGGCCTCCATAAGTGAGGCCATAGGCAACCAAATGCACTCGGGTTGCTCCTTTGAAAGCATTCAGGATTGCAACATTGATATTGAAATGGGTAAGTGTAAAGTATGGAGCATGCAGCACAAATGACTTATAGGCTCGCAACATTGTAGCAGGTGAAGGGGCATTGCTGCGAAGTGCAGCTGAGAGTTGTGCACCAGTTCCAGACATTTTAGCAACCTAGAATATTCAATTCATCCAAAAGGTGTTCAACAAAAAGAGATGAAAAAAAACACATGGGTTGGAACACAAATGACAAGCTAGAATGTATTGCACCTGCAACACTGAATACCCAACCTGACAATCTCCATTAGAGATTGCAAGAAAAGCAAGGCAAAGCGCATAAGCCAGGAAAATATCTTACCAACGCATCTGTGAAGTAATGAGCCATGCGTTGTGCACCGTTTCCAGATGGTGATGTAAGAGCACGAAGCTCTGCAATGATTCTACTAGCGTTCCTCACATCATTTTGCTTCACCGCTTCTGCACATCTGTAATTGTGGGTGGACCTACAATGTGTTAGATTTTAAAGAAAAGAAAGTTGAGGATACAACTTCTCTCACCTCAGATCCAGCATTGCATGCATGACATTGTCTGTGAACAATTCTAGTATTGAAATCATACTTGTATGGGCCAGTGTTGTTCTCTTACATGATAAGCAAATTTGTCAAGTCATGCTCATCGCCACTATCAAACGCAAACTTGACATCGTGTTGCAACACACCAATGTTACTTCCTTGTGGAAGATCCATGCTCACTCCAGTGCTTGTACTTTCTTGGCTCAGGTTCTTGTAATTGGTTCTAGGGTTATGAGCTTCACGCACAAGGACATCAGTGTGGTTTGCATGGCTGTTGCTGGTATTGCTACAGCTGTTTGTAGAAGACTCAAGGCCCAGTTCTCCAACAAGCTGACATAGAATGTGTGTATAATCATTTAGCACATCATCTTCGTAAATTTTTTCTGACAACTGGTTAAAGTCAAGAGATTGATTCCACCCTACGTTATTACACTCTGTTTGTGCACTCCATGCCGCTGCCCCCTCTTCCCTGCTGTTCACAGAGCTGTAGTAGCTTGATCCAGTAGTACTAGTTGATCGAGAACCTTCATTGATGAGATCAGCAAAGCCCTTCTCCACTGCTTGGTATGCAGTGCTTTCTTGGTACATAGATGGATTGCAGACATTCATATCATCTCCCTCCATGAGCATTTCATCAAGGAATGCTACTTGCATCTCATTGTAGTCCATGCCAATATCTTCGTCCTGCATGAGCATCTCATCAAGGAATGCTAGAGATTCCAGCCCTCCAGATGGAGAGTTTGAATCTCCCACAGAATTAGTGTCATCACAAAAGAATGACATATGGTTGTTCAAGTTGGCATCATGGGTAGAGAAGGAATGGAGGATTGGTGGTGGGGCACCACAAGAACTCTTATGAAGATGTGAGAACAACGATGTCTGTATTGATGTTATTGTTGGTGGTCTTGGCTTTGTAAATGTTGTTGTCATGGTCTTTGATGATGCCTTTGATGATGATGATGATGATGATGTTGCTGTTGGTGTCATTGTTGTCAGAGGCTCTCTGCTTGTCTGGTTGAAAGCTTGAGCTTGAGCATCAAAAGCTCGAGTTTCAGCATCAAAAGATGAGGGATATGGAGTACTATCCTGTACCTTAGGCAGCCGTGATTGCAGCCATGCTTGTTGGAGCTTTGCTGCTAATGGTGAAGATTCACCTCCTCCTCCTGTGGCCACAAAATTGCTCTGCTTGTTTTTAAATGCCATTTGCAGCTGTGAGTCGTTGTGCAGTTTCTCTTTTGCTGTTGTCCCTGTCCCTCCTCCTCCTATTGTTGAGTGTTGCATCTTCTCCACAGTTTCAAGCTTGCTGACATCCCGGATTTTGTTTTCCCTTCTTAAGAATTCTCCTTTTGTTTGTCAAATTTCACTAGGGTTTGAAGCTAAGCTTGTGATGATGATGATGCTGCTGCTGATTCTTCTTCTTCTCTCCTCTTTTCTTCGTTGTTCCCTACTCTCTCTCCTTCTCAGAACATCAATCTTCGCGCTATTCCTCCTCCAAATCTAATATTGCTATCACTCCGTCTGTCTACGTGCTGCTGCTCCGAGGTCCTCTTCCAAATCTACTGCTACTGCTGCTCCCTCTGTCTCCGCGCTGTTGCTCCGAGGTCGCTTGCTTCCTGACAATTTCTTCTTTGGAAACGTGACTTACATACACAATGAAAAAGCTTTCCCTCTCCTTCCTTGCTCCAGCTTCTGCTTCTTCTCCTTCCTCCTCGCTCCTCCTCCTCCTCCTCTTCTTCGGCTCTCCACTGCTTGCTGCCCCACTAGCTTCTACACTTGAATTGACAGACACCCAAAGACAAAAAAAAACAAACAAAACAAGCAAAAGCTCAATTCAGCTTATGAGCTTGATGGGTGTGAAGGAAACGTAGCAAGCAAAGATTCTGTGTTGAGTGCTATGATGATGATGAGGAGGAGGGAACAACAACAACAAAAACAACAGCAGCAGTGTGATACTTAATGATAAAGAAGAAGATGAGATTCTCCTTCTTTCCTTGTGAAGATGCAGCTGCAGCTTGTCAAAGATCCTTTTCAAAGCTCCACGGAGGTCCACACACATGGAAGGAAACTGGGGTTCCTTTTGTCAGTTTTCAATAAAAAGGAAGGTGGGGTTGCTTTTGTCACTTTTCAAAGGAAGCTGGGGTTCCTTTTGTCAACTTTCACTAAAAACGTTCAGAAAAAGCTAGGCTGTTCCTGGCTATGAGGCAGCATGCACTGACTAAGTCCCACTCACCATGGCCCAAATGTCTAGGCGGCTAGCTTGGCTTATTTACTTTTCATGCATCTGGCACTACGTATCCTATAGCCTTGGCTCACTTTCGTCGTTGACAAAACTTATTAGCCCCACTTCAGACGAGGGTCCAGGGTGCGAATTCCTAGGAACCAATTTGGACTGATTTGAAGCAAATTGAATTCTTGAGTTGGACTGTACCTTGGTCCTTAGCCTGATTCTTGGTTCTCCAAATCTCGAGCTCTCCTTTTAGCACTGTTTGTTTGGTGCCTATCAATTCACTTTGTATCCAAAACAGGTACCAATAAGATTGCTTGAATTCATTGGTCCCTGGACAGTGGACCCTCGTCTAAAGTCGCCCTTAAATTAATTCCAGTAACGAGAATTTTCGAGGAATTGGAATATAACTGGTTTTCTGTAATCTTTGGTAGGCTTCTTATTTGTAAAATTACAAAATTTATAATTTTTCATATGGTCTGGACAATTCCAGTTGGGATTAAACACTTTCAAGCAGTTGTGACGGTTTCATTTGAGAGCAAATCGCAGTCTTCTCTTCTCTTCTTGTTGTTTGATGTTTGCACTCGCACTCTTTTCTTATTACTGTTTGCGGCTTGTTGGAAGAAGAGAGAGAGAGAGAGAGAGAGAGAGAGATCAGAGCGAGAGAGTTGTTGCGATGTACTGTTGATTATTGCTGTGAGTGGCAAGCAAATTGCTTCTCCCTCTCTGTATTTTTTTTTCTTGGTTTCGAGTGGTTTGGCCCCGACACACAGGAACGCCACCATGGAGTTCTCTTCAATGAGACTCCTCCACCTCCCAAACAGAAAATGAAGTGGGAGGATTGGGAGCTTCCGT
>Ga0116228_10005717_pt1 | contig 11092 bp, 11 predicted proteins | sample S1TSphfallax_2_FD_89694 | JGI IMG/M metagenome (GOLD analysis project Ga0116228, IMG submission 89694) | Host-associated microbial communities from peat moss isolated from Minnesota, USA - S1T2_Fc - Sphagnum fallax MG | ecosystem: Host-associated > Plants > Peat moss > Unclassified | place... | reverse complement strand
GCGAAAAGGGCAGATCTTTCGTGCAGCTGTGTGCACATACTGCGGTGTGGAAAACTGGGGCGGGAGGTGGAGCAGGTCCCGTGAGGAGCAGATCCAGTGCAGGAGAGAGAAGGGGGGATTTTGGACTTTTTGCCAGGAGAGGCGAAAAGGCTTGCTGTTGTAGGACACAGAAAATCGTTGGCAGAAAGGCTTCCGAAGCAGGGGAGGGGGCGGAATAGGCAGCTGGGCCAGCAGAAATGCGCCTAAGGTTTGGAGGTGGAGGAGGAGGAGGGGGAGGTAGAGGAGGGGCAAATAATGTATCATGGAAGGGCATCATGGTGTTGTGTTTGGCGAGTTTTGGAGTTGGGTTGCTATTTACGAACAGGATGTGGAGTGCCTTGGACGAGAGCGAAGGCGTCAGACAGGATTGTAATCCAAAGCCAAAGCCCTCGTCCAACAACGAAGAGGCAACACAGAAAGACATATTTGAGGAAGTAAGCAAGACGCACCAAGTGATTCAAACTCTGGACAAGACCATTTCATCTTTGGAATTGGAGCTTGCAACCTCTCGAGCTCAACAAGAAAATGAGAAGATGGGGAGTATTCCTTTGCTGGAGAATAATGCAAGGGAGCCTGCTGAGGGAAGACAAAAGGCCTTCATGGTAGTAGGAATCAACACTGCTTTCAGCAGCAGGAAACGAAGAGACTCGGTACGAGAATCCTGGATGCCACAAGGAGAAATGCTCAAGCGATTGGAGCAGGAGAAAGGCATAGTGGTCAGATTTGTGATTGGTCACAGTGCCACACCAGGTGGTATTCTGGATCGAGCAATTGAGGCTGAAGATGCACAGCATTCTGATTTCTTAAGACTAAATCATGTGGAGGGCTATCTTGAGCTTTCCATAAAGACCAAGATCTTCTTCACTACTGCAGTTAACAAATGGGATGCAGATTTCTATGTCAAAGTAGACGACGATGTGCATGTAAACTTAGGAGTGCTTGGCACTACCTTGGCAAGGCATATTTCAAAACCTCGAGTATACATTGGCTGCATGAAATCAGGACCTGTCCTTGCACAAAAGGGAGTGAAGTATCATGAGCCAGAGTACTGGAAGTTTGGTGAAGAAGGCAACAAGTACTTCAGACATGCAACCGGACAGATCTATGCAATTTCCAAGGAGCTTGCAAGGTACATTTCAGTCAATCAAGCTATGCTACACAAGTACGCCAATGAAGATGTTTCATTGGGGTCCTGGATCATTGGCTTGGATGTGGATCATGTTGATGACCGCAGCATGTGCTGTGGTACTCCACCAGATTGCGAGTGGAAGGCACAGGCAGGGAATGTATGTGTTGCATCATTTGACTGGACTTGTAGTGGTATTTGCAAGTCTGTAGAAAGGATAAAAGAAGTGCATCGAAGATGTGGGGAAGGGGATGGGGCTGTGTGGAATGCACTACTTCAATAGATAGAAAAGAAAAAGCTCATTGTGTCTTCAGCAAAGTATCTAGTGTTTATGTGTATAAGTTTGATTCAAGCAAAGGCTTTTTGCATCAACATTTCCTCTGCAGCTGCCACGGGAATTTGAGGCACCCATTGTGCCCTGAGTGTATTCAATACGTTTAAAAACCATAAGCAGAGTATAGCCAGTGGAGCAGCTGGTTGAAATTGCATTTCAAATTGAAGAGTTCTCTTTTTCTGAGAAAGTGCATCTGCAATGCAGATAACTGTATACCTAAATCTTGTACTTAGGGATGTAGCTCAAGGCAGATACTCAGTTATGCAAGTTTTGTGTACAGCAGGTGATGTGCAATTGGATGAAGTAGTCAATTGAAGTTTTAGAGCAGATAAAGAGTAGATCAAAAGTCTTCCACTGATTCCATATTTTCTTTTAGAACACCTCACCGGCAGTCCCCACACTGGATTGCAGCCACCTCCCAACCTCAAGTTCAGATTTGTGAAATCCACATGTTTGTGATGGTTCTCTATATGACTTTCATGATTCCTGTGACAAAGTCATTTCAAGTATCACACCTTGGAAGTGGGGGAAGCAAGACTCTCAAACTAGATTTCCAAGCTGCAGTTTTTCCACTTCAGAAATAACATACTAAAATACCATACTAAAACACTCTTCCCCTGATTATAGACATGAACCTCCCAATATATCCAATGAACTGCAGTGATCCAGTCTGTGCAGGTACCATTAGCTTTAAAAACTAAAAGTGCCTATACATAAAATTTGATAGCATCTGCCATCAACTACAAAACAATCAGAAATTTCAATGACAGTTCAATGCAAAAAAATTTGCAGACCTCCTTTGCACACTGGAACAAAATCCACACCTTGAGAGGCTCTTTAACAAGCCAGAAAATGTCCTTCTGTACTTAAAAGGGGGAAAAACCAAGCTAAGCATTTGTGCCCAACACTGTTCTCTTCATTTTAAATGTTTTCCTCACAGTAGATAGGCATACAGTACTTCATAAATACTGAGAACTTGTCCATATTTATGATTTAGATTCACCTGAACAGAATTGAGATATGACTGAATAACAATTGGGATAGATGTCTCCATAGATACTGAGAACCTGTCCATACTAATGATTTTAGGTCCACCTGGACAGAATTGAGATATGACTGAATAGCAATGTCACAGAGATGTCAGATCTGCAAACACATCAGCAACCAGGAAAGAGAACAAAACCCAACCCCAAAGAACAGACTTTTGACAGCAACATGTATGAATATACCAGCTACATCCCAACTGACTTCATCAGCTCCTGGCAGCAGGAGGGGTCAATGTCATACCATAACCAACCCACAGAGTTCCTGCCAAGACTAGTAGCAATAGGAAAACTCAGGCATGAGGCTGGCTTGCACAGTAGGAACCAAATGAGAATGAGAACCAAGGAAACCAGGAAGAAAGAGGAAACAAAAAAAGAGAGAAAAAAAAAACAAAACACAAAAGCTCAACAAGAGATTCAAAGAATCGGATATGAAGAAAAAGTTGGCCTTGAACAGCTTCCCACTTAGGATTGAGAAGCCCTTGAAATAGTCCATTTGAAGATTCCAAAGGCAGAACACAAAACAGAAATATGTCCTTTTTCTGATTCAAAACATTGGGGAAACATCTCAATGCATGAGCATGGGAGAATTATGCAGCTGACTCATGAGTAAGGAGCACCAGTTATTGCAGGGTAAGTTACATTGGTTTCCAGGACAATTTCAGAGGCCCATGGTTGAACTCAAGGCAAATAGAGCCTTACAGATCAACTTGTGTGGCCTTCACAAAGAGCTTGAAGCACTGCATTGTCCCTTCCAAAATAAAAATTTAAGCAACAATTTTAGAACTGATCAGCTGGTGATACAGATGCCACATACTTGCCACACCTGTAGGAGATCACACACCTGTAGGAGATCACTTCCAAAGCTTCTTCAAAGACATGTTTTTGTCCGTCTCCTTCTTCATGACCTTAGCAACTGCCATCTCAAAATCCTCCTGGGTAACATGCACTCGCCGCTCACGCAATGCAAACATGCCTGCTTCTGTGCAAACAGCCTATATGCCACCACCAATACAAATCTTCAGCTTGACAAAGTAGCATGTCATACTAATATAGGATTGTGCACAAGATGGACATCTGAAACAAGATCCTTATGTTGATAGCTTATTAAGTTTTGAAGAGTGCTTTTCAAATACACTGACATGCAACTCTGTTGTGTGTTGACATATGCATCCCTTGCACATGAAACTCCCAACAGTTTTAAACCTGTTTGTATTCCAACTGCAAGGAAGGTACCAAAGAGAGAGAGGACAAAAATACCTTCAACTCAGCCCCTGATGCACCACCCATCTTCTCAGCAATCTTCTTGAGGTCAATTCCTCGCATCAAGTTCATTTTCCTTGAGTGGATTTTTAGGATGTCAAACCGTGACTGTTCATTCAACAATACAGAGAAGTATGAGATTGGTATTCCAGAATGCCATAGGTAAATATGGTCTCTGCAAAACTGGAAACAGTTTGAACAAAATCTATGGGATACAAGCACAAACCTCTTCAGTTGGATTGGGGAACTCAATTTTCCGGTCAATGCGGCCTGGTCGAAGTAGAGCTTGGTCAAGTATATCAATGCGATTTGTAGCCATTAAAACCTGAATACCAAGACAAAGCATGTTATGAGCAAACTTATTAACTTGTCTGCTTGGGGTACTATGCCAGTAAAAAGCTGTCCTCTTCACAAAACTAGAGGACAGGCAAACACAGACACAGAAGATGAGAGAAAGACCTTGATCTTGTTTGAAGCCTCAAAACCATCAAGCTGGTTTAAGAGCTCCAGCATAGTGCGTTGGACTTCACTATCCCCATTGCCATTGCCTGACTCCATACGAGCTGACCCTATGCTGTCAATCTCATCCATGAAAATGATGGATGGTGCATGCTCTCTGTATGAAACCAAAACAATCATAAGAACCCGGTCATGTATCTATTCTACAGTAAAGTGCAATTGAGAAGTATGAATGGTCTGCATGAACTGGAAGACAAGTGAGGTCATTTCAATGAGTGCCTACAACAAATGAAATCAGTGTGTCACAAGTGGCAGATAGCATTAATAATTTAAGCAAGAAGGACAGCATTTGTCAGTTTAGGCTCACCTGGCCATAACAAACAACTCCCGAACCATGCGTGAACCCTCTCCAATATACTTTTGGACTAGCTCTGATCCTGAAACTCGAATGAAAGTACAATCTGTGTGGTGGGCCACTGCTCTTGCCAGCAGTGTCTTCCCTGTCCCTGGAGGACCATACAGCAACACTCCCTGGTTGTCACATCCAGGTTGCAGTTGATTTAGAATGTCAGCTGATTTGCACATTGGTTTATCCAACAGATAGAAAATCAAATGGTGGGGTTGAGTCTAGTCATATGTATAAGAAACCAAGAAAGGCAACAGTACCATGAATCTGACAAATAAGGCCATTGGCAGCAGTCTTCAGAACCTCATAATTGAGAAGTTGGAGTCCAAACATGGAGCAATATTTAAGAACCATTCATAAGTTAGGGATGCACTCTGGAGGAAAAAATAAGGTCAGGCACCTTTGGTTGAGCAATTCCTAAGCTCTCAAAAAGCTCTGGATGCTTGATAGGCAGCTCTATGACCTGCGGCAAATTCAGCAACCCTGATCAGCAAGAAACTAAGGTCACTGAATGAAACCATCTAGAAGTTGTGCTAATACATCAGGTGAGCATAATCATGCGACAATTTGTACTGATCTTCAAGCTGATGCTACTGCGCACCTCCTTGATTTCTTTAATTTGCTGGTCAAGACCTCCAATCATGTCATATGTGGAGTCAGGAACCTTCTCCACCTTCATGAGGTTCACAAGTGGGTCCACCTTGCTGGGGAGAATAAGGTGCAATACATAGCTATCATTGCGCAGTGCAACGCGTGTGGATGGTGTGATCTTATTGATGTCAATACTCTTGTCTAGATCCACCACATACTTGCCTTCTGGATGAACCTGGCATCCAATACACAACAACAACAAGAGTCAAATCCCCAAGCACTCTTGGAACATGTACTTCATGTCATGTCACAGATTCTTCAACTACAAGAAGTTTGTATCGACTCACCTATAAAACAGGTTACATCAAACAAATCAACAAGGGCAGAGGAAATACCTTAACAAGAACTTTGGTTTTACCCATGACCTTGACGACTTCTCCGACATAAGATCCTGGCTCTTGCAGAAGCTGCAATTCTTCCCTCAACATCCTCACTGGAGAAAGTGCACCATCCACGGTATGAGCGCAATGAGCTTGCACAATAAGAAAAACCCTAATACCTACTCTGAAACACAAATCTTCCCCGTTGCTATTAGACTATGGAATTCGAGGATCGTCACGCAATCACCGGAATGCAACAACAATCTACGTCCGCTGCACACAGGCATGAAAACCTTTGTAAAGAGATTAAAAAATTGTACTTTCTCATTTAGTTCTCACAAAGACCATCAAGCACAATAGACCGCGAAAGGGCGACAGTAGCAAACACAACTGCACCTTTAGAATTAAGATCATTTCTCTGTGCTTCGAGACGATGCAAGTTGTGCGTCTTGACACGGAGTTGCAGCAACAAGTCGTGGATATGAGAAAGGTAGTAGTGCCGCAATCCCTCTCCCGATCTCGCCAACCTGGTCAGTGGCTCTTCTGCCCTCCCCATCTCGTGACTACACTATCCTCAAAACCAACCCCCCAAAAAAACACAAACAAAGCCTCTTCAGGAAACCAAAATTTGTGCTCCACAACCCGAAGCTGAGCGCAAAACCCGGATCAGTAAGAAGTTCAAGGAAGAACACGAAAGCGAAGGAGAACAACACCATGAGCGCCAAACCCTAATTTCGCCTGACGTATATTTTCTTCCAATGACGTCATGGTCTGCCGACCTCGAACGACTGCCGTTTCCAGCAAGTCGGAACTCGGAATGTAACCGGCCGAATCCCACCAGCGAAAGCCTCAAAAATGGAAAGGTGTGAAGCAACAGATCCTCGTCACGCCGCGATCTTTCAGCTGGATGACTTCACTGTACATGGCGATTCACGCGATTCCTGTTCAACAAAACGGAGGAGAAAACATTCCTCCTTTTTCTCTTGTTACTTACGCCTTGGTGAGGGCTTTGTTTTTGGTCTGATGTCCAGTTTGCATCGACTTTTTTTTCTTGCTGGAAAACTCATGAGCTGCTAGCTATCCTATATGACTCTACTCAAATGAGTCTCTTATGACCAACATTCCACTCGGCATTCTCTGTTGTCGCTTTCTGGGCTATGCAATTTGTGCTGCAATTAGCTTGGACCAGGCGTCGGCTCTTCTGATGCTTATTCGTCTCGCATTGGTGATCGTGTATTACAAGTGCCTGAGGAGACTGGGAAACAAATTATTGCAGTTTCGTTGTTGCAGATCTGTATTATCATTTTTTTTCTATGGCAATTGTAAGTTATCCGCTGCCCTATCTCGTGCAGGAAGAAAACCAGTCCATCATCATCGCACCCGCGCAAACAGTCGTATCAAATCAAGCAAGCTTCGCATCATATCAATGAACCACCAGTGTACATCGATTGTGATGAGTATACCCAGTAGAAGACCATCCGATTCAAATATGCATCACAATTCTTGAATTCAATTCCGCAGCGATCTCTTTGTATCTTTCCCTGTGGACTATGGAGATCCTGTGACATTAGAAAAATGTAAGCCAAGAAAAATCCTTCTGCAGATTGTAATACAGCTGCATAAGAAAAGCAACATTGATTTGCTGCAGCAAGCACTCCAGCAATTCAAAACAATCCTCAGTCTTTGTTCTCCCAAACACAAAACAAGACAATTGAACAGTCCTCAGTTTTCACACACTCTGAACAAAAACAAATAATGGCATGCTGTGTCACAACTGCGATCACATTGTCAGGCAGGTCCACACATGTTCTTTGATTTGAAAAGTTGAAGACTTCTCACCTGCACATGCAAATTTGATTGGTATATTCTTGTGAAAACATTTCTGCACTACAAATGTACTGCAAAGAAGACAAACCATGATAAAATAGGTACTTCATTTTCTTTGTACTGAACAATTGCAACGAGAGAAGCTGCTAATGTGTACTGCTTACCTTTTGATGCTGAAGATATTAGTTCAAGTCTTCTTTCATCATACATGATCTTCCTCTTTGCAAGGAGGGTGCAATGGTTGGCATGCCAATTGTTATCATAATGCTCACCAGTGGATTGCAGAAGGGTTCCCTTCTCTTCTTGCAACTGCACACTGAGTTTTCATCTATTGTCCAATACAATGATGGTTAGTTGCAGGGTGACCATTTCTGCATTTTCTCTTTGGTAGAGTTTCTGACCTTATAGGCAGGTACCTAATGAACTTTTTTGCAGAATCATAATCTGCAGATTCTGCAAAGAAAGCTTAATGATATATTAAAGGATGCAAAGAAAGTTATGCCTGCAAATGTTTTTGATAACTAGCTTCTTAATGCTCTTTTGTGTTTCAAGCCAGAAAATTAAGCCACCATGCTGGAGATTGCATCAGAGTACATGGGAATCCTGGATCATGTGCCAGAAGTAGATAAAGATTTGAAGGAAGATCAGATTCTCAAGATTACAGTTCAAAGACCAGCACTATGGTGGCTAAGTCATTCTCTAACATGACTCCCTTGAGCACAGGATCTGATGAATAAGGACTACTACAAATGCCTATGCTAACATGAAAGACCAGAATCTAGAGGTGTTTCTTTTCATTGCCTGATTTCTAGTTAGGCAACTGGCAATTAGAATCGTCTAAAGAAAAACTCCAACTCTCTTTTGCATTATGAGAGTGTCAACAGTGGCTGCGACTCATGGCCACCTTGCATGGTTAGGTACCCCATAATACCTGATCACAGCTTTAATGGGTGTCATAAGATGAATCAGCCATCCAAGTTTTTCCTAGGGCTTTAGGTTTTCAGGGGAAGCAACCCCATTGGCATCATTGTGGCAGTTAGATAGTGTCCAACTTTGGAAGGTGCACCTAATGCTCAAGTCAATCCATTCAATTTCTATTATGTGGTGTTCCAACTCCAAATAACCTTTACTTTGTTTGTTCTTTGGTCTTTTACTTACACCACTATTTTTTGCATCTACTTAGGGTTGGTTCAATTACCATGGTGTTCCAAATTTGCAATTACTTGACATTACCCATCAATTGTTGCTTGAGTTGGTTGATATAGTTGGTCTTGGATTGGAAGTTAGCTGTTGGCAACGGCCAGTCCCAGAACACATACTGCACTCTGCAACTTTGCCTGCCACGTGACTCATGCAGTATTGCATTCTATCTTCCACCACCCTCTGTCACAATAAACACATAGATAAATATACATTGTGAAGAAATGGCACAGGATCAAATTTCAAGTTTATGATTCTTCAGTTTGAGCAGCCTCACCACCATGAGCTCATGAAGGCCAATCGGGGCTGTCACAACATATGGCACTCCTATATGCTGCTCTGCTGCTTGTGCTGCCAAGGCAGGAATGTCCTGCACTATCAATAAATGGAATGTGATACATGACTAGTAGTGCAGGAAAGAGGGCTCTACTTCCCAATCTGTGTTGTTATCCAATGAACCAACCATCTCCTCCATGTGAAATTCATGAAATAATAACATAAGAAGAGATAATCAAACCTTATCCCAGTGTCGACCAGGAAAGAGGAAGTAAGGACATATTATGACACGGGTGGCCCCCTGCTCCACACAATATTTGAAAGCAGTCCCAATTGATGGCTCTGCTAGCTCCTGCAACCCAATGGCTGAGTTGCAGCATCAGAGACCCAGATGTCCAAAGTACCTTTCTCAACACTATTGTCAAGGAAGCAACTCCATAACAGTACAGTAACTCAAATTTATCTCAAATGGTGGTGGATGTTTGTAGTTCCAAGCTTCCCTTCAATTTAATTCATGACACCAAGAATCCCTGAAAATGGGCCTCTCTGTTTCTGAGAAGAAAACTGGCACACCATAAGTCCTGAATGAACAATTATGTCTAGAAAGAATGGGATTTCAATGACTTTTGAAAGAGGATTACCATGTGTGCAGGTTCAACAATTGCATGGCCAGTTCTTTGTTTGTAAAGTTCCACAAATTCATCTGCATCACCACTTCCTGATCAATGACCATGATCAGTAGTACCGTACATTGGGTTTCACTTCACGCCATGAATACAAATCAAGATGAGGTATGAATTGCACTTCAATTCCTCTCCATGGCAAATTAATTGAGCAATTTAGACTGCATCAATGCATATCTATCAGATTGCAGAGAAACCTCCAGAACAACACTTTGTAGGCTTACAGTTATGTAAGTTCTGGCCAAATTAGAACAAACACAACAAGAATGAGTGTGGTCTGAGCATATGAGTGTCACTCAAAATGCATCAGACCATCACCTTCATTGTGAATGGCAGTGACTAGCTGCATTTACTCCCCACTGAATTCACTCACTCCCAAAAGTAAGTGTAGATAAGGATTTGATAATCTGTTCAAAATTTCAGGCAAAAATCAGTCCTGCAAGTTCCTGCTGCACTTCCAGAAGCAATGAAGAATGAGGTATGATTTTGGCTAGCACCCAAGAGACATAGGCTAATAAGCAAAGTTAATAGTATCATCACTTAAGAGAATATCCTCCATATCCTTCGTGAATAGCAATGACAAGCTCACATTCCCCTGTAACTTCATCATCTACCCATGGGTGTAGATGAGTATAATGTAATCTGCCCAACATTCAGGCAAACCATTATACGAACATCCACATCCTGAGTTTCTGCAGCATTTCCAGAAGCAATGGGAAGACTCAGTCATGACATTGGTTAGCACTCAAGAGACATAGCTAACCCACAACATAATGTGCTGTCTACAGAGGCAAAGGTATGCAGAGGAAAGCAAGAGACAATGCAGGAGATCAATTTCTAAAATTGAGAACTATAAACTTAACCATAGCCCATGAGTTGCTTCCACCAGCGAAGGATACCAGGGCTTCAAGGTTAGGAAAACTTTACGTAGCATCACATTTGACTCCGGGCGTCTCGACCCATGGTCGACTATTACCACTGCATCACCAGCCTGTACCAAATCTTGTGCTTCCAGTGACTTTCCATTTATTCCACACACAACAACACCCTTCCCGTTCCTAAACCCTGGAAACAGTGTTGCTTTCAGAACCCTAGCTCCACAACCACACTGAACTCTATCGGCACGACCTTGAGCTCCCCAGCCACATCTCCTATACCGTTCTTCCAACCCACAAGAAATCCGGGCACCATTTTTTTGCACAACTGGGCAGCTCAAAACCCTCGCATTCTGCCTAGCTTTCTGAGCCTTTACTGATGAACAACACGAAGACAGCGACACAGAAAACGTACCACCAGAACGCAAACAAGAGGCCATAAATCCAGCACAATACAGATAACCAATTTCTCAAAATTCTACACAAGCGCGTGCTTCAGAATTCCTCCAAATCTTCACAGCAGCAACAACCACTCCCCCTCATCTCTCATCAAAACCACCTGTCTCTCCACAACTCGACGATGTTTGCGT
>Ga0116228_10005716_pt1 | contig 11093 bp, 4 predicted proteins | sample S1TSphfallax_2_FD_89694 | JGI IMG/M metagenome (GOLD analysis project Ga0116228, IMG submission 89694) | Host-associated microbial communities from peat moss isolated from Minnesota, USA - S1T2_Fc - Sphagnum fallax MG | ecosystem: Host-associated > Plants > Peat moss > Unclassified | place: USA... | reverse complement strand
TTGTGGGCTACGAAAAGAAATCTAGTTTTTAATGTCTTGGTTCTTATGTACCATTATATTTTTTCTCTACCATGTTTGTGTTTTTCTCAATTGTTTAGCATGCTTTCAAAAGATTATTGTTTTCTATCTTGGGTAGTAGAGTGTAAAGACAACGTATGCTAATTGTGTTTAGTTTACAAAACAGAAAATGTTAACTTTCAATTTCTTCATTTGTAGTTGTGAACTGGGTTGAACATAGCTATTTTTTCAAGACTTTATTTTCAAGTTAAGCATGTTGTCTTTTTTTTTTAAATTATTGATTATTTGTACCTTTTTTATTCAAGATTCTACTTTCAAATATGTGATAACCCAAACCCCTTGCCCTTTCATTTGACATGGCATTATTTCATTGCATTAAAATCACACATCAAAATGAATAAAAGATAGAAAAATAAATGAATAAAAACTATTTTAGTTTGATATGTATAGCAATAGCACCTATAATGGCATGTTCATTACACGAATTGACCACAACATGCAAACTCATACATAGAAATTGAACATTCGCACACAAACAAAACAGGGAGGTGCTTGAAAATGTGATTATTTAAATGCAACATTGAATGATTTATACAAAAAAAATTCACATCGAACGAATTAAAGCCATCTAATGCAAATTTTAACTTTCAAATAAATCATCAAAGTTCATGGTGTAATTATCTTTACGAATTTTCAAAAATTTGAGAAAAAAATTACAATTGGGGAAGGGGGGGGGAGAATGACCTAATATGAATGGGTTGAACTTGTGAGAGTGTTAAGCAAGGGTGTGCAATTTGAATTGGGTGAATGCATGATTGAGTGTTTCAATATCGGCAAAAATTGCACTCCCTATAAATACATACAATATTTTTTTAAATGATTCAAATGGACATGGTTGTTACTTTAAAAAATGTTATTATCCTAATCTTTGAATAATACATGTTCAATCATTTACAAACCTTCCCAAATCTATGTGAAAATTTGTATTTAATGTAATTGATGTCATTTTTTAATTTGGAAGTCCTGAAAAAAAATCTCACAAAGTCCATATGCATAATGACCCATGTAAAGCTTTTAAAATCATATGTTTTTGGGACAAAGAAATTGAAAAAAAAATAAAAATTGTAATTCATATGGAATTATGAAAACATGGTCAAATTTCAACCATTCAAAAAGTTCCTAATTATTAAACAGTTAAGGTTTTCAAATAAAAGATTTTTCACATGAATTTATTATCTTGTATTTTATCATATATTGAATCCCAATAACAAATTTAGAATATGAATCAATATTATTTTTTTCATTTTGTGATGGTCCAATCAAACAACCAATCCATATTTATCAATTTCAAAAGTCCATTACTACTAACAAATGCATTTTTTATCAATAAATAACCACACATTTATCTTCATAATGATTTTTTCTATTTAAAACCCATTGTTAATCATCATAATTAAAAATAGATTAATCATTATATGGATTTGGACCAAGGGTGCCTTGGGAAAAAAATCCATATTGTCACAATAATGAGACATTCAATCTTGCATTTACCCAACTAAAGTGCCCAGGGTAATGGTCAACCCCACCATGGCTAAAAACTATAAACAAAAATGGTCCACATAATGATAATGAATGAAGGAAAAGAAAAAATGGAGGTTGTGTGGACGTAAATCCCACCAAGGTTCATTTCAAAGCAATTATTTCAATGTGGCAAATTTTCAAATATTCCTTAGTGTCATCATCTAAGTCGTTAATGAATGAAACTAAAAAAAATTAAAACTTGGAATATTCAATGTTCAACTTTACATCCTCCACCATATTAATAATGGATTTTTCTTAAACATGCAAGTGGCATTCCCAAACCCTAGTTGTGCACTATTTTTCTTTCACCTATTTGAGCCTAACAAGGCACTTAAATGGTTGTGAAAGGGGAGCCTAGTCCCCACCTATTCCTTCTTCTCCTTCAACATCGAAGTTTTCAATATTTTGTTCATTCAACGATGGTGGCAACAATGTTTCACGCACAATGGCATAGTTTTCACCCTCCCATCTTCTCAAAATAGGACACCTAGTCTTCATGGGGGGAATCCTCCTTTCCTCCGTTAACCCCATCCATGTTGGCACGTCTTAGAGAATTTGCCAACAATGCAAATATGTGAAATTTGAAATAATTTTGTCTCGATATAAAAGCAATGCCTTCTCCACTAGGTTTTCAAACATTGTGTCAAATTCTTTCACCCTATCCACAATTGAGAAAAAACTATAAAACTTGGCAACATCATGTTTCACAACACCCCATTTCATCTCCAAGCTCCAAGCATGTGTTGGTGCAAACCCTATAACTTGCAAGCCATTGAATGTTACTATTTGCTACCAAAATGTTGTGCAACACTAGCCATTTTTTATCACATGGTCTTGAGTCATTATGAGAAATGCATGACACAAGTTAAGTTCCTCTTTTACAACAAAGTTCTTCCCTTTTTTGATCAAATCATCATAACCATGTTGGTAAGGTCAAACATGGTTGTCCTTTCATGAAGTGAATTGATTCTAACAATGAGCTCCAAAATGGCAAAATGATTAACTATGAGTGGTGGGGTTAATTCTTCCCCATATATGGTGGAGTGTGGGTACAAACGAAATTTTCCAATTAGTTTTGGAATATTCACCCCTTTTCATTGTAAGAGAAAGGTGTCCATGCTTTTAAAGTTTCACTTGATCATATGGTGCAAATTTTATGGAATAATTATATTGTATTGTTACAACATAAATTGAAAGGGTTATGAATTGGCTTCCCACATTGATAGGTATCATTTTTTACCCAAAAAACCATCACAAGGCTAAACAATCATAGATTAAAATAACATATTTTAATTTGGCCTTCATTCCTAGTGTAAGACCCTTGGGTTTGATTTCAATGATTACACCAATAGGAGTTCAATTTGGCTTCAACCTTAGCTTCAATTCATTGTGTAAAGTTGGCCTAAAACCCTCAAATTAAGGTAGATATGGGGAGCATGAAGAAGCCCATAAAAACAAAGGCCTTCCCTTGTATTTTAGTTTTGGTGTTCCCCATTACAAACATGCCAATCAACACATAATTTGTTTCCATGATGCGCTTAACCATGGGGCCCAAACCCTACATATGACCATTATTAATCATTTTTTCAAGTTATGTCACTAAATATGTGTATTCACTTTATAATTGCCATCACACAACTTTTCAACATTTTTGGTGTATTGGAATTTTAGTATCAAGGCCACACTGGTACATAAGTGGGTGCAATTTATTGGCCTAAATCACTATGGGACCTTAAAAATGAAATAAATTCACTATACCTTAATGATTTCACCTTAAGTAAAGTTATTTCATTATAGGGTCATTATGTAAACATCATGTTTCACTGCTAGTTGACATAATTCATTATTATAATTTATTATGATAAGTAAGTTTTTTTTTTTTAAATTTGAATATCCTAAATTACTTTATGATATACCCTATGTTATTTTAACCTACCTTAGTTATTCCAATCTATACCCTAAATTATTATAAGTTATTATACCTTTGGTTATACCTTAAACTATTATATGTTATTTTACCTTAAGGTATCTTAACTTATTATAGGCTTTCTATTTGAACTTATTTAAAATAAAATTATTCAATTAACCCTATATTATACCTTAGTTTACTTTATTCTAAATTAATATATATTATTTCAAGTTATGCTTTAGGTTATTCAAGGTCATTTTATTTTATATTATTATAAATTTATTTATTTTAAAGTATAATAATTTAATATAATGAAATATAATATAATTATTTAAAATAAAATAACATATAATAATTTAAGGTGGAATAACCTAAGGTAAACTAATATAAAATAACCAATAATAACCTAGAATAATCACTAATAACCTATAATAGAATAATCAATGATAACTTACATTGGACTAGTTAATAATAACATATGGTAAATAACATTGAATAATAAAAAATAACATTTGATATAATAGCAAAAAATAACACATGGTAAATAGTTTAGAATAGCCAAGAATAATTTACAATGAAAAAACCAATAATAGCCTAAGGAAAAATAACCTAAATAGTTAAGAATAACCTATAATAGAATATCCAACAATATAAATCAATAGCTTATGGCAATATAACTTAGAATAGCCAACAATAGCCTATGGTAATATAATGTTAAATAATCAACAATAACCTATGATAATATAACATGGATTAACCAACGATAGTCTATGATGACATAAAGTAGAATGGCCAATAATGACTTATGATAAAATAACTTTGAATTGCCAAAAGTAACCAAAAATTGCCAAGAATAGTGCAAGGTAAAAAATAATGTGCATAATAATATGCCATGACAAAAAAATATCATTCATTTAAATAATGGTTCAATGATTAAGGACTTGTTTTTTAAACATGGAAGTGAAAGGAGGTGAAGGGTTCAAACCTTCACACTTGCACCTTAGGTTAGTATGCTAGGTTTTTAACTTAGGCTAGGTAGTTTAAAGAAGGTTCCTAGGTGCTTAGCCTAGGTTCGTAATTAACTATTAATGAATTTATTATTGATGGTTTAATTGTTATTGAAACTATTAGGTAATTCACTTATTCGTAGCAACTCATCTTTGTTTACTAAATGGTTGTTCACTTTCACCATGGTAAAATTTAGTGAAACACAAAGTGAACTTGAACACAAATTGGTGTATTTTTCATGACTTGAGATGTTTTTGGCTATCACAGGGCTTTTGAAACACATAAATTGGAATTACCTATCCAAGTTACATGACACCAGTTTGAAAAATTGTTGTTCATGTGAAAGATATCATTTATAACCTTGATCATTCAATATTTTTAAGCCTGATATTTGGCATTTTGATCAAGTTTTTGTTGACTTGGTATCTTTCCATTTAATCCAAAGGTCTATCAACTATTAATATGTAAGTTCAATACAACATGAATTACTTTGGCAAGTAATGAAACTAAGTTTAGAGATTACATATTCCTATCATTAGAGGTTTTTAGATGATTTATTTGCACAATACTTGTGTAAGGTAACACCCAAGGACAAGGGCATTACCAAAATAAAGGTTTACATAAGGTCATTATTTGAGAATGTTACTTGACATAAACATTGCGAACAAAATTTCAAATGAATCTTTAAAATGAAAAGATGTGAGAAATGAAGGAACATAACATAAAACATAATAACCTTATTAGAAGAAAAACAATGGCCCCATGTTGCAAAAAAAAAGTTGTGTTATATAACATTACTTTTTCTAACACTAAATTTCATCCACAATATTTACATTTACTTTTGATATTAAGGTATTCAAACTATCCTTTATATGTATTTTACTTATATTGTGATGATTTTGATATCAATACATAAAAAGGATTCAAAGTCAATGTACATCATAAGTTTATATTAACAACATAAACATTAACCTTGCATAAAAAGAAAACTAACTAATTAATGTAAAAATGATGCTTCAATCAATTCCGTTTATTTGAATTCTAAAAATATTAAACACATTTATATTTTATATTTGCCTTTTAACATGACAACTTTATGGGAAAAAAATGTTATTAACATTTTTCTTGGTTCACACATAAAAACATTACATGTAATAATTGCATTCATAACGAGTTATATATGATGTCAAAAAAAAAATTGTAGGTCAAGATATTCATATATGATGAGAACTAATGTTAAGGAAAATGATAATAAACCACTTAAAACCAATGTTGGCTAGTTCAACGGTTCTAGGAAAAACCTAACTCAATTCTAGTTTGGTTTTTTTTTTTAAATTAAATTAAATTTAAAATAGAAATTTTGATTCTTTTATTACTTTCAAGTTATGCAAGTTCTTGTTCCAATATCCAAAACATCAAAATGGACAATACAAAACATACCTTCCCTTACATTCAAAAACTTGAACTTGTATTCCAAGAAAAATAATTTTCTTACAAAGGTTTTAAAATGTACACTACTACAAAACTGGGGTGTAATTTACTAACCTAAATTAATATGGACCTTAAAAATGAAATAATTTCATTGCATTTTACTGATTTCACCCTTATGAAAATTATTTCACTATAATATCACTATGTAGAGATCATGTTTCATTACTAGTTAACATAATTCACTATTATAATTTATTATAGTAAATAGGTTTATTTTTATGTTTTTAAAAAATTCTATCCATGCTACTTTGTGATATACCATATATTATTTTAAGCTACATTGATTATTCTAATTTTATTTTATATTATTATAGGTTATTATAAATTATAATATTAAATGTTATTTTACCTTAAGGTATCTTAATTAATTTATTATAAGCTTTTAAATTAGTCTAAATGAAATTATTCAATTAACTTTAGGCTATATATTAGGTTATTTTATTATAAATTAATATATGTTATTTCAAGTCATACATTAAGTTGTTCAAGGTCATTCTACTTTGTGTTATTATAAATTATTTTATTTTAAATATAATAACTTAAAATATTTTAATATAAAATATAATGACCTAAAATAAAAAAAATTATAATACAATAATGACCAATAGTTGTAATATAAAATATAATAACCAACAATAAGTTAAAATGCAATAATCATTAATAACCATCAATATCTACCAATAAAATTTTCACATGTAACCATTAATATAATAGTCACCAATAATCACCAATATAATAACATTAATAACCACCAATATCCACAATATAATCTTCATTAGTAGCCATTAATATGATAGCCACTAATAACCACCAATATCCACAATATAATCTTCATTAGTAGCCATTAATATGATAGCCACTAATAACCACCAATAGCCACTAATATAATAACCATTAATAACCATCAATATCTAATAACATAATATCCACCAATAAAATATCCATCACTTACCATTAATAAAATATCCCCTAATAGTCATTAATAAAATGATCGCCAATTTTCATTTATAAAATAACAATCAGTAACCATTAACAGAATAGGCATAAATAGGCATTAATAGAATAGGCACCAATAGCAATTAACAAAATAGGCACCAATAACCATTAATAGAAGAACCACCAATAGCCATTAATAAAATAAGCACCAATAACCATTAATAGAATAACCACCAATAACCATTAATAAAATAACCACCAATAATCATTAATAAAATAGCCACCAATAACCATTAATAAAGTAGCCACCAATAACTATTAGTGGAATAGCCACCAATAATTATTAATGGAATAACCATCAATAGCCATTAATAAATAACCACCAATAACCATTAATAGAATAACCACCAATAAAATAACTACTAATGGCCATTAATAAAATAACCACCAATAGCTATTAATAGAATAATCATTAATATGAATTAATAGCCACAAATATAATAGGTACCAATAGCCATTAATAACCACCAATAACATTAATAAAAGAACAACCAATAGTCATATTTTAGAATTGCTTAAGATTCCCAACTATAATTTAAGGTGAAATAATTTATTAATAAGAAAAAGTAATTTAAAATGAACTAACCTATAATAACCTAAAATTTCCAATAATAACATAAGGTGAAATAGTCTATAATGACCTAAAATTATTAATAATAACATAAGATGAAATAACCTTCCATAACCAAAAATAACTTATAATAACTACAAGTAGTTTAAACTCAAAGAATTTACAATATCCAAAAATAACACAAAATAATTTTAAAAACTTACAATAGCTAAAAATAACCTAAGGTGAAATAAGCTAAAATAGCCAAAAATAATTTAGAATAACCAAAAGTAGCCTAAGGTGAAATAGCCAAAAATAACCAAAAGTAATTGAGAATAACCATAAATAACCGTAAATAATGTAGGGTGAAATAATTTAAATTAATGAAAAATAGTCATATAATAATTGAAAATAATGTAACATAGGTAGTATTATTATGTTAACAAAAACAAATCCATTTATTAATATTTTTTTCAAAAAAATAATCATTGAAATGTTATTGAAAATGATATTCAATTTTTTTTTTGTTCAAATGATTTGAAACTTTCAAAAGGAAATAAATGCAATTATGTACATCATTGAAACTTTTAAAAAAGTAAACTTGAATCATTTGATTTGAACAAAATCTCAATAAGATATGAATTTTTAAAATTTATGTTTTTGTAATGTTTAAAATGAAGTATTTGGTAAATAGAATGTAATGTAAGCCACAAGTGGGGTGGCTTAATGGTAAAGGTGTTAGCCTCCATTCAAAAGGTCAAGGGATCAAACTTCATGAGTGGTGTTGTGTGTGGTCAACAATGGTATGTTGACCAAATAGTCATTTATCGAATTCCTAAAATAGGTGCCTAGGTTGATTACGTGACCTACCCACCTACCCAGGCTAGGTAGTGAAACGTGTCAATAAATTATAAGTAAAAAAATCATGAATTTATCAATAATAATATATATTAAATAATTAAATTTGAATTGATTTGCATGCTGGTTACTTAATTAACTAATGAGTGAATGGTTTGGTAAAATTGTATTTCATTTGAAGGTAACTTTGTTTCACTAAATTCTAATGAAACAATTCATTGTCCGTAGCAACTCATCTGCGTTCAATAAGGGGTTAAACAATTTCACTAGGTTAAAATGTTCAAATTCACTCAAAATCTAGTGAAACCCATAATGAAATAGGATGCATTTTGTAGTAGTGGTAAAATTACTACAAACAAACCTAACTAAAATTTTAAAATTATATTAAATGTTTCTACATAATCAAAACCATTTTTTTCATTACTATGTCATTTCATGGTTAGGGTTTTTCCAATTGTAGTTATCACCTTAAATGGCTTCTTGTTGCCTTTGAATTTAACCTTTAAAAATCACCAATTCTACCTTATTTGCAAACACAAAAACCCCATTTCAAACCCCCAAATTACCTAAATCAAGGTGGCATAACAAAATACAAATAAAAAAATGAATTTTAACATTTTTTAGGGTTCATCATATCCTAGAGTTAGGGTTTTGAAATTGCAATCTTGTTCGATGGTTGCTCCATTGTTCCAAGGTTTACAACAAAAAACAAGAATTTTGACATTTTAATTTAAACTAAATATAATCCACACAATGGAAGATTTTTTTCCCTAGATCCTATTGTCATTTTTTTCCAATTTGAAAAACCCCATTTTATTGATCATATCCTCTTCCATTACAAGTTTTTCCATTTCCATGAATTAATTCATGGACCCCAAGTCACTAGCATGGGCATCATTTGGCCAATTTTGTAAATGTTTATAAGGATTTCAAAAACAATAATGCACAATTGAAAACACCAAAGGTCCATGCAAATACTTGCAATATTGAAAATTCCTTTGTGTACAATTTAATAACCAATAATCCACATAATTTGTTGGATTACACAACCGTCATATGAAACTTGTAACTTATGCATTCTTTAGCATGTTAATGGATTTTTTCCCTCCTTTTCCATGATTGTTTTAACCTTGAAATGATTCAACTATTTTTTCACCACTAATGATGTCATATGTTCATCAATTTTCATGGAATCATACATATTCAAGTGGTTTTAGTACTTTGGGATCCAAAGCTAGGAGTTTCAACATTTGCAACACTTGGATTTAAAAAACTTGTAAAAAACAAGGAATGGAAACACTACTTAATAATTATATTCACTAGTAATTTCCAATCTAATTCTCTCTCTAGCCCCAAGCCCTTATAATAGCAATTTAACACTATGATTAACATGTTATGAACTTTTGCCTTTTGAAAAAAAACCATAAATGAAAAGAAAAAGGTTTCGGATTTTTACCATTTATTTTTGCATGTGTAATTGAAAGACTTAAGCTTTCCATCAAAATTATTAGTTTCACTAGAATTCGGTGCTAAATGGTGTAGTTGTATTTGACATACAAGTGATATAGTGACAACAAATGCATCTAAAAACAACCAATAACCTTGACTTTGGTTCAACACATTGTTGAACCACATGCTTTAAAGTATTAACAACAACCTTGGGTACTACCCAAACTTGGGGACTTGGCACATAACCTTCAATGCGAATGATTGTTGCCTTCCATAGTAAAAAAACAATTACATGCTTGAATTTAAAAATATCTTGGAATATAATGACTTTTGATGCAAAGAAAATATTTGGAGGAGTATTGAATTTGCATGGAGGCATTCTTGCATCTTCACATGCCCTTCACCATTCTTGCCATCAATTACGACTTTTCTTGGTCCAAATGATGGTTTCATGCAAAATTGTTTTTGTTTTTTACTTATTGAAATTAAGATTAGGTTGATACATACCTTAAAGTCATTCATGGTATATTTGCAACATTTAGACATTGTATGGCCCCAATAATTGCTTACAAAAAATGTGACAACCCCAAAACTTCACAATACACAACATAGGTTAATTAAAGGCTATGGTGGAAATATTATTCCCTTCATCTTTGACATATGCATGAACATGAACATCAAGCCCATGTTTTGCGAGCACAATATTCATTTGCAAGGGCATGGCACTTCAAGATGTGTATGTAGTCTTAAAAAATCCCATAGGTACATGTCATGGGGATGAAAACAACCAAATCAACAAGATTTCCTACACCAAAATGAGAACAAGAGTGGGTTTAAATCCAAATCCAAATCGTGAAACAAGAAAAACAAGAACACAACATGTGCAAAATAAAAATCAAACAAGATTTTATTACAAAAACAAAACAAGTTTATGAGAAGAAAATGTACCCAAAATTGGTGTTGAAGAAATTAAAGGTAATTTGTAATTCTACTTTTATTTATACACTGGGCATTTAATTCAAAAAAGTTTATAAAAAAACTTCCAACCTACACATGTAGTCCATGTGCGCCCATGTGTGCTTATGTGCACTCGTGTGTGAACTAGGAGTGAACTAAGACTCAATTAAAAGTGAATTAAGATTCAATTTAAAATGAATTGAAAGTTAATTAAAAGTGAATTAAGAGTTAATTAGAAATGAATTGAAAAGGAACTAAGAATTAACTAAAAATGAA
>Ga0116228_10005713_pt1 | contig 11094 bp, 10 predicted proteins | sample S1TSphfallax_2_FD_89694 | JGI IMG/M metagenome (GOLD analysis project Ga0116228, IMG submission 89694) | Host-associated microbial communities from peat moss isolated from Minnesota, USA - S1T2_Fc - Sphagnum fallax MG | ecosystem: Host-associated > Plants > Peat moss > Unclassified | place... | reverse complement strand
ATGGCTGCAAGGACTGCTACCTTCACGAGGTGCAGCTGTTATTAACAGAAGCGTCCACCCAGATTTTCTAAACTTTCTAATTCGTGTTAAACAACCCTACATTCACACTCACTCACTCACTCACTCACTCAAATGAAAAGGTGAGTTCACAGTCACTCACTCACCCAGGTTCATTTACATGTGTAAATGGGTTTACTTACTCGTTGTTATATAAATCAATTGGTTATTTTACATTAGACAATTTGTTTATCATCACATGCGACCTTGGTAATTAGCAACAATTTGGGTCATTGACTTGTTTTTGTAAATTGGATACAACTATTTCAAACTTTTTTTTCTTCAAGTGTACCCATGTGTAGTTAAAATAAAAACATTTGTGTATCATAATTCCATGTCATCACCTTCAGTTAGATCATTAGTGAAAATGGACATGCCATGAAATCACATTTAATTACATGGTTGGTCATAATCTCAAAGTGAACATGCCATGTCATTGGAGTTAGTAATGTAATATGTGACAATGGACATCCCATGTCATCATAGTCAATTAAGCAATTAGTGAAATTCGACGAGCCATGTCACAATGTTTAGTCAAAGAATTAGTAAAATTGGACATGCCACATCATCACATTTAGTCAAACAATTAGTTTAATAATGTCCCAACATTTAGTTACAAAGTAAGTCATAATGGACATACCACATCATCACTTTCAATGATAAAATTAGTCACAATGTACATGCATGTTATTGGAATTAGTCACAATGGAAAAATTATGTCATCACACTTAAACAATTAGTCACAACATACATGCCAAGTTGGCACATGATTGAATGACTAATTTTAGTCATGTTATTATAAATGCAAATACATGTAAGTGTCAATATAAGGTCCACATGTTAAGTTAATATGTTTGTTTTAACTAAAGTGAAAACTACATTTAATTGTGATAAACAATGCTACCTTTATGATTAGTGAAAACAAACATGGTTAGTCATGTGGTTTCAAAAGATTTGACTGCATAGTCATGTTAGTCAAATTCAAGTAGTCACAAGGACATAGTTTTGTTGTAGTGACACATCACATACATGTATTGTTTAGTTTAATATTTCAATGAAAGTAATAACCATTGGTCACATACACAGGGCTAGAATACCTCGCAACCATAAATGAAGTCCTACTTAGTTCTACATAGCAATATTCATGACCACTAAAAACTAAATATGCAACCAAGATTTTCATTTTGATTGCTTATGTTTTTTGCTCATATGTTTATTTTGCCTTTGGGCTTCTAAAAGGGAAAAAAAGGAGGAATAAAGTATGATAAGAGATAGAGCATGCCAAAAACAAAAACACATTGACATTATGATATTTGTCTTCTAGGTATGCCATCATCTTTATTTGTGCTTCAAATCTTTCAATTATTTTTTGATTCAAGAATTAAACCTCAAACTATCATCCCCTACTTAAAGTCATAATTTTGTTATGATTGTGCTTGAAAAACTTTCTTGCATTTAAAATTTTAATCCACAAAATCTAGAACATTAAATTTCATGTAAATTACAATCATCCTTTGACCATTTTCATGTGTGGAAAACATGTTCTACATGTCTAATTGGTAACCTTTCCTTGTGCAACTTCTCCCTATGTTGAAAATGTAGGTAGAAAAAAGGTCTAGAATTGTTTCTCCCATCCACTTGACCAAGTCTTGATAAGGAATCAAGGTCATTAACTTCAATGTCTTGTGTGCCTTCTCTTTTAAGCCTTGTACGAAGTCCTTTTTGATATTTTCCTTTTCAAGAACATTCAACCTTTCATGAAAAGCTCTTACATGGTGTTTTTCCTCCATTGCCCAATAGCTAGTCCTTAGTCGAGCAAAAATATGTCACACCTTCTTGTTGTTTGTCTTATGTTCATTTGTAAAACTTGTTTTACTTGAGAAAGTAAAATCCTCTTCAACAACCTAGATATTGTTTATTATTATCTTCTATAAAACAAATCCATCGTCGAGGAAAAAAATTCACACACCATGTTTGTGATTCTTAATGTTCCTTTATGGAGCTTATCATCTTTGGAGAAAAAACAAATCCCTTCAAACATCTTGCTACTAATTTTTACTATTGTGATAGAATCCCTAGCTTGTTTGGAAAAAAAAATTCCCTTCATGTTTTTTATTTCTTTCAATGTGTCCTTTCGCAATCACCCTATTTTGTAGTCATATCCAATGACATTAGGTGATGGTGAAGAGGTTAATGTAGCTAGAGCTAATATCGCAAAAACATGACATATTTTTTAACCTATGACCTACTTTTGCAAAACAATTGGTGGTGACACACTAGATTCTTTTTGGGCCCCCCATCTAACATTCACAAAGTTTGATGGGGAGTGTATATTCCTAAACCTAAACAAAAAATCATTACAAAAAATCACAACTTTTAAGTTGTCCAACTTGATTAGCTTGTTTGTTTCAATTTTTTGAATGATTTTTTTATTAAAGCCAAGGGTTTTGAAGTGACAAGGTTTTTTTGACTTATTCATTTGATTAAAATGGTTTGTTTTATTATTAGTCAAATGTGACAATTAGTAAAAAGGACCCAAAAAATAAACATCTCTAATTAGAAAAGGCAAAAGATGTACACCTTTAGTCAAATTGGACTTATGTTTGTTTTGATGGTCAAAAAGTTCTAATCAAACATGACATATGAAATGACTAATTAAGTAGGTATGTATACTAGGTAGATAGCTAAACAACTTAAGCTATATTAGCTCAATAGGTAGGTAGGTAGGTAGCTTATAAGTAAGTTGTTAAATTAAATAGTTATGTGGGTAAGGTAATTAGATTAAGCTACCTAGGTAAGTTAGAAAAATGTTCATAACAATACAATTATATAATATATTACAAGTTGAAGATGTGATGTAACAATTAAAGACTTGCCTTTCAATGTGAAGATGAGGGGTTCAAATCTTCATACTTGCATTCTATCTATTTTTATAAAAAAGGCTAGATTCTTAAGCTAAACTAGCTTAAAGTTGTCATTAAGGCTTTTTTTCCCCTCCCTTTTTGCCATCTTGTCATTTTCTTGTCCCTTGTCATGTTTCATCATCCTTGGCGTTGCTCAAGCTTTGATAAAAAGTTAAAAATTACATAGAACATCTTGGAGATTGGTGAATGCCTTGAAAAATGGACGTTGGCAACCTTAGTAAATAATAATGAAATGAATATGTCAAGGTGCCTTATGGATGTAATATCCCAAACATGCAAGCAAAACGTTGCCTTACAATTACCGTTAAAAAAAAAGGCAAAACATGAACATACTTTTTATATAGTTGAGTCTTACATAGATAATGATAATTTCCCCTTTACTTTTATGGAGTACACCTAATATCCCTGTTCTTTTCTACAAGGGATATTCATGAATATAAGGTACCCTCCAAGTATACTGGGAATTTTCTCAAAGTGCTTTAGAATGTGCAAAGTTGTCATGGAGCCATGATACTTTTAGCGTGGATATTTATGAGGAATGATTCACAGCCTGATCACTTTCCTACATATGATGTGGAGAGTCGTAGTGATGAAAGTGATCTTTCTGTCCATTATTAACAGGTCCTACCACCAGACCATCACTTTATCGAATATTTGGGTAGTGCTTTTTGTGTTCAACTTTGTTCATCTCCCTAAGAAAGGAGGACGTACACAGCAGGGCCCATTCAAAAACACAGTTTGGAACTAACTTTACTGTTTAACGGATGCACTTTCAAATATTTATGTACTCAAATCTCAATTTTACACTTCACTCACCTTAATAGAACCACAAAATTCACATCTCCAAATTTGTGAAACCATTATGGTAAATTCATAGGGTGGGTGGGCCTAAATAGCTTGCTATTGTATGGGATGTTCAGTTGAAATCAATTATTCTTAGGTTATGAGGCCATTTCAACACTTGAAGTTAGAGTTTTAGGGGTTTGACACATAGATTCTCAAATATTTGGATTCTGGTATTCGATCTAGATCTCCTATCCATTACTTTTTCCTTCATTCTAACAGTTCCATCAGATATCTGGAGTTTATTCCACACCGGGGCTATAATCCTAAATCTGGACTAGATTTTGGTGTGTCTTCAATAAAATTTAATTCTAAAGATTCCTTTATCCTCTTATAAAATGTGAGTCATACCTCAGAAGTGATGCTCTATGCATGTGCAAGGTTGCAGGAGGTGAGGCGATTTGTATTGTGAGTTTCTTGCATTGCTTGAAACTTTTTTGTATAGGGTAAGGCCCTGCTACAGGGAATTACTGCGTGAGCACCGAGGATCCAATAATTCCCTGACAGCAGGGCCTTACACTGTGTAACAAGTGAGGTAATCAATGGTTTTTTTAATAAAAAATTCCCTTCCAAAGATCTTATTGGCTTACATCCTGCGCCCTAGGGATCTGACAATCTCACACCCTCTACCCTATGGCTCTTTTTGTAAGCCTGAATACTATTCGTAATCTGCCCTATAAATAAACTAAGAATTCTCTCCGAGGTTGTGCTTAAGCACAACCTAATTAGGCAACATGGACCAATTTTGACATTTCCAGTGCTCCAGTTTGACAATTTTAGAATATTCATCTATGTGAATTACAAAGTTTTATACAAGTCAGCAAAATTTTCATGAGATTTCTAAGAATTCTCTTCATCCAATTTTGAAACAAAATTTCACCAACTCTGACAAGAGAATAGGGTAGTTTATAGGGTATTTCTCAAGCAGAACACTTGGTCTGTTACTAAGTCCAATGCTTTCACAGAACTCACTTCTCACACTTCTATGAAATTGGAAAATAGTTTCCACTGTACAGGTCTTCAGTTTCTCTCAAAAATACACTTTGGAAATTTGTTAGGTCAGGAATTTGGACCATGGGTTGAAGGAAATATTAGTAGTCAATTCAGGTAATTGGATGCTATGCTAGAAAACCCACATGTGTACTGATTGCAATTTCATTGACAATGACATGGATTCAGAGCAAAAAGCCTCTGAAGGCAAACTATATTACCAGAGTTACTCCTGTCCCAAACAGTGGCATCTAAACATTATACCAAGAAGTTGCCCAGATTGTCAGGTGCACCCCTTGACATCTAATAAAATTTCCCACCACCCTAACTCTCTACATGTGGACATTTCTGAGTAGAACAGTCTTCACAACCATTTGAGAATACAATTCTACTGTTTACTGTTTAAGAGGCGACCTGGTTACCAACAGGGTTGAGCTCCAACCTCCTGGAGCTTTCTGCACCTAGTCCAGTGTAAGTTCGCAGTAAGCTGGCTCCACTTGGGTCAACCATTAAGTGCCTCACCAAACGATAGCGCAAGCTATTCGGAGCAACCATGAATGTAGCAAGAGCAAACCAGATGAGCTCCAGAGAGGAGAGCTTTGAGCCAAGAAAACCCTTCCACAGCCTGGAAAGGTAAGAAAGATGTCAGTAGATATCCACAATTCTAGCATATCCTGGAAGATTGGTGAATAAGTTGAGAAAGCTTACCATTCGGGTAGTTGGAAGAAAGTACAAAAGAAATCACGAACACCAGCAGTGTCTAACTGTAGTATCAACTCAAGCCCAAACAAGAAGAATGCCCGTTGGCGCTTCCTCTCCCTTGGCCAGAGAGCATTCCATGCTGCAAATTTGACAAGCATTCAGTAAATCTCAACAAGCTGAGGAAAAACACTTTTCAAAATTGCAAAGGTGTTAATATGTTCTGCAACAAGACAAGCAAGTGTAAGGATATCTGAAATAAGCATAGAAATCTGCCAGGAAAATCAGGAATAGATTCTGCAGACCTTCCAATGCAGCAGCTCTTGAATTCTTTCCAGTAGCATGAGAGCTGGAAGCACCCTTGGTAGATCCAAGTGCACCTGCAATTGCTGCAGCATACATTGGTGCCTCTGATAAAGAGCGAACAACTGAGTACCCTGCAGTAAGATTTCTTTCATTACTCTGCTTGCAATTTAACACCAAAAAATGACATTGGGTTTCTCTGGATTTCCATTTCAGAGTGCACACGAATAAGTGGGTCCACCAGCAGATACAGCTTTAAAATATTGAAAGGACACTTGTCGACAGACAATGAAAGCAAAGCTTAAATTACATGTGCATCTTACCAGTAGCAGGATGAACCATGCTAGCAGCTGCACCAAATCCCAAGTGTTGCTGTGTTGTGTCTGGAAGGGTACCACCCACTGGAATGTATGACCACTCCTGCAAAGAAATATATCAAGTGTAAATCATTACACAATCTGGGCATGTCTATTTATTTACGCCAAGGGACTTCATGAGTTTATTTACAGTTCAGCAACCCCCTCTGAAGATCCAGTCCTCTTCTTTTTCTGTACAGTTGCCCTTAATATCATTTACTGGAGGCTCTACTTCACTGGACCTTGCCCCTATTCTTCCAAAACAAAATGGCTTGAAGACTGCACTGAGCTCACCTCCTCATGCATGTGTATCACTTTGATCCCCATCTTCTCCAGACGTGCTTCTAGCCTCTCTTGGAGCAAGCTGAAAGGCAAAGCTGGCCGCGCAGCCAGACATGTCTCCTGAGAGAACAGTATTAAACAGTAATTCCATCTGAGTACAGCAATGACATATACAGGGCAATGATTTCCATCATCACCATGAAAGCTGGTTTGAATTAGGCAGGTTAGGTGTACCTCAAAGAAAACACGAGTTGGAGACAAGGGCATTGCATATAAGAAAGTGGGGATTTCTTCAAAGGCACTCTTCTTTGTATCTTGAATGTTGTAATCCCGATAGTCCATGAATATCATGAGTTCAGCATCATATGGGTAGTGATCAACCTGCAAGATGTCAAAATGTCACTTTACTTTAAACCACTGGCAATTAGGAACACCACTAGCAATCTTCCTATGGCAACTCTGTACAGAAATATCAGCAACAGAATATTTGTAAAACATAACATTCACCACTAGTTCAGATACTAAGAAATCTGAAACTTTCATATTTGTTGTCGCTTTATCAAGAAAACTCAATGCAAGACCTTGAAGACAGGACAAGAACTCCAGTGCAAGTGCAGTTGCCATATCTGCATGTTGACTTCTACATTGTGATAATACTGACTCATTTCTTGCAAGCAAAAATGAATGGTCATAGTTTAAAAAATTCAAGGCCTGTAATATTTAATCCGCTGAATTGATGAAAAGCTCATACCTCCACTTCAACCCCATAAGCTGTCTGCACACTGACACCCGGACCACCTGGCTCATACTTCAAAAATCTGCCAGCAGCAGCCCCAGAGGCAACTGCAACAAGCCTGAACACAGCAAATATCATAGTATGAATGCCTACATCTTGCAAATGAAACATATTTGGAGGGCCTTGGTGGACAGATACCCAGTTCATAAAAATGAGACCTCTGGAGATAAAAGAGAATATACTCTTTGCATTTACCTGCAATCAATCCTCCTTTCATTTGCACAGATGACAGTGCTTCTATTCTCATCAGTCTCCAAAATCCTTTCCACCTCTGAGTCAAGATATCCAACCCCTGCCTCTGCACACCTGTAAAAACCCACTGGATATGAGGAGTAGGGTTACCTGTAAAGCCAGAAATTCACGAAGCATCCCATGTTATTGGGCACTAGAACTCTAGTGAACAAGGAATCAGCTGCCTCGCTGATCAATGACATTCACATTGTTGTAGTGATTGTCAAAAAATTGATTGCCTGGGAAAATACAGTAAGTATCTTCTGACAATGATGTTACCAGAAAGATCATCAGATATTCCACTCACTTCACAGAATGGTACCTACACTAAGAAAATTCTGGGGACTGGTGGGAGTACTGTGAAAATGTCATGGATTGCTTGGTTTGTTTGCAAGGAGAGTGAAAGAATCACCTTCTTAGCAGCTCTTCTCTGAGCAGGTGCCGACTTACACGACCATACGCACGCCCAATTGTCAGTGGAGTGTCACCATCAAGATACATGCATGAGTCTCTCCAGGTCTGCTCTATGCAGTTCTCCAGCCCCAGAGCTGAAAAGCAATACACAAACAGCACATTAGGTCCAAGCTGTACCGGCTAGTTGTAGAGAGAAGTAGGATATTAACAATCTTCAAACAAACTTCATACTTGGTGGCCCAGAAGATGCAACTCCCCAAAGTCTTCCACACACTGCCTCTTGGCTAGCCCTGTGAAAAGCAACGATTTACTCAGACACTGCCATGATGATGATGATGAATCATACCTGCAAATTCATCCTCCCACACACCATAATTGTTCACAAAAGGTGTGTCTGGACCAACCAGACCCACATTGAGACCTTGCTTTGCTGCTTCTGCTGCCAGTGATATTCCTGCTGGACCACAGCCAATCACCACTAGATCCAAAGTCCCATCTCCAAGTGGTTGTAACTGCACAAATCAGTTGGAGGAGAGAGGGTAAATGAAACAAGCTTTTTGAATTCAACAGCACCCATGATGAAGCAGTAGGGCAAATCCACCTCCCAACATCAAAACATCTGCCAGTGCTACAGCTGTGAAACAACGCAATGTTCTGTTTGCTACAGATCCACAAAAGGGTCAAAAGAAGGGGGACAGGGAATTCCTCTGGACATGTCATCTCTATGTTGCTGCACATCGACAGAGCAAGAAAAATTATTTGGACACACATGCTGTTAGGATGGTGAACTTGACCCTAACACATACATACATACCTTTTCAGCAATTTTGGGCTGCTCCATAGTTTTAGAAGCTTGCAGTTGCACAAGGTCAAGCTCCTCTCCTCCAGCTTTGATAAAATCTTGCTCATCTGCATATGAATCCTCTCGAACAGGAGGAGCAAGAGTACCAGCAGCTGCTGCCATGATTGCACAACTTGTTCCATGAGTCTCCTCCCTGGCGGCGTGAGCGAGCTTCCGCTGGCAAGATGGACTGGTAGCACCTGTTCTGGCCATGTTCTTTGCCTCCCATTCCAACAAGCATTTCGACGCCTTTTTTTTACCTAGTGAAATCCGAGATGATGAACTTGAGAAAGGAGAGTCGAGCTGAGGACCGCCGCAGAAGTGGTGGACCTGAGGAGGAGGGCACTGTTGTCGAGAGGTGCTACATTCCCAATAATTGGCTACAGAGGTGCTAAGACACCGCATTGTTACGCTTGACTCCAGTCGCGAGAAGAAGGGCGCCGCCGACGCCGCTGTTCTTGCACTACAAGAGACACTACCCTTGGAAGAAACAGATGATCCAGTCTCCAATCGATTGAGAGCACCTCTTGTCAAAGAGACTTCGAATGCCATCAACACAACTGCGTCAGATGGTCGTCACCAATACTCGGTGTCATCAACCACCTGGACTTCTTCTTCTTCTTCTTCGTTCTTCTACTTCTTCTCTCCTCGTCTAAATCCCGTTGTAGTGTCGATAGTCTGGGACCATCTCAGTCAGCTACTCCCATCCTGACAGAAGCCACTCGAGGAAATCCAGAAAAAGGAAAATTGAAAGAAAGGGGGGGGAAAAGAAAAAAGGACGCTCACATACACGAAGGAGAACTTATGTATACATACACGAAAGTAGTTCCACCGTCCGAGTGAAAAGATAAGCACCGAATTTGGAAGGAGGAGGAGCGAAAATGCAGTACCAAAATCCGCGCCTTAGTTGAAAAAATCTTCTGTGGACGTCGGAATTGTGGTAGCGATGGTGAAGGGGAGAAGAAAGACAGAGGCAGCAACAACACGCTTCTCCTCCTCCGCAGCACAAACAGCAACAGCAGCCGCAGAGACGCAGAAGAGAGGACGCGAGAGAAGAGGGAGTGTAGGCCATAGCCAGGATAACGTTGTGGGAGTGCTGAGCTAGAAAGCGAACAGATGGAGATTAGAACGCTGCGCGTGGATTGGTCAGTTTCAGATATACGGGCCCCATACAAGTGAAGTGGGACCGACCCCCAATTACCGAACAGGACCCATGACCGAGCTAGTTTTTTACCGATTCCCTTCTGAGTGTGAAACTGGATATTTGTTTTCAAGTCAAGGGAACCATTTTGTTTCGTTTCTAATATGTGATTCTGAAAAGCGATTTTGAAAATAAATAAATTGGCGAATTTCGCACTGTGGTGACAAAAGAAAATTGGGAATTCTTTTTTAGTGTAAATTCGAAAAAAAATTCTAAATTTTTCGAAATTACAAAATTGGGGGATAAACAAACCCAAACAATTAAAACAACCCTATGTGTGAACACTTACTTGAACGTGTGAACAAGAGCAAAACTGGCGTAGGTAAACAATTATTGCCCTACCGAAAATGAATCAACCAAATGAGAGCATTTTATGCAATTTTGGGTGACTCTTTCTTTTTGAGAAGCACTTTTGGTTTGAAATGTAACATTGGATTCTTTTTTTTTCTTTTCCAATTTTTGTGATAAATTTTTTTGGAGATTTTTATTTTTTAAATATAAAAAAAAAACTAGTCAAATTTACACTGGAAATACGAAACTTTTCCAATTTTTGTGGTAGAAAAAAAATCACTGACTCCTAACTTTTGGTTTGAAATGTAAAAATTGGACGCAGAAAAAAATCAAGTTGATTAGGGCTGATTTAGGGCTTTTTTGGATGGAAAGAGGTTCATTAAGCTTGCTTAGTGTTAGCTATATATTAGGGCTAATTTGAATTGATTATGGTTGTAAGAATGTTGTGAGGAATTAGGACATAAGCAGGGGAGGAATTGAGTTTGTTTTACACATGTATTGAAGTTCAATAAAACACAATTTGGATTCTTGTGACATAATTAGGGAATTAACCATGGTTTATGAGGATTTTATTGAAATTAGTTGTAAAGCACTGCCAGAAATTGTATGTGTTATATTGGGACACCTTCCTATAGTAACCCAGGTCAAACGGGACACCTTTCTATACTACCCCAGGTCAAAAGGGACACCTTCCTATACTATCTCAGGTCAAAAGGGACACCTTCCTTGTTCTGTCTTCCAAACCCCCCTCAGACGTGTCATTTGTCTCTCAATGTTTATTTATATAAAAAAATTGAGCTTAAGAATGGAAATATCTTCACACACATCAAGTTTGGTTATCTGACGATGCGGCGAAAAGTGCAGTT
>Ga0116228_10005712_pt1 | contig 11094 bp, 12 predicted proteins | sample S1TSphfallax_2_FD_89694 | JGI IMG/M metagenome (GOLD analysis project Ga0116228, IMG submission 89694) | Host-associated microbial communities from peat moss isolated from Minnesota, USA - S1T2_Fc - Sphagnum fallax MG | ecosystem: Host-associated > Plants > Peat moss > Unclassified | place... | reverse complement strand
TTTTTTTTTTTTTTTTTTCCCATATGTTTTAATAGTTTTCATTATCTCTCTTAGTTAGTTTTTAGTTCATTATTTATTTATTTATAGTTTCTATACTTCTTTTAATTTTCAGTTTTCAACCTTAAATTCAGTTTTCAGTCCAAATTTTCAGTTTCAAATTTTTAATTTTAATTTTAATTTTTTTCAAAGTTCATTTTTGCAATGGATCCGATTACACTCGGAAGGGTTGTGCTAATTTGGATGCTGCTCTCTATGACATTGGGCAATTGTGCACTCTTCAAATCATAGGTGTGTAATTTTTTCTTTACAATGATCTTTCAATAGGGTTCCACTTCCTATCATTTTTAAGTGCAATTTTGAGTAAGAAAAGATTTTCATCTCAATTGCAGTGAAAAGAGCCTAGGTAACACGTTCAATGGGATTTTGTGGAGAGTACACTATGGCATACAATCCCTGAAATGAGGAATATGAAGTTCATGGGTTATTATAAGATGAATTTTGAAAGTTTCAATAGTTTAGTCAAAAAATTGACAACATTTCTTCAATCCCAAATGTGTGAACCTTGTCCAACCACAGGTAAAAATAAGAAAAATTGTAGCCATTGTGATTTATAGGTTGGCTCATGGAACTAGTGCCACAAACATGGCTGATTGGTTCAATGTGAGAGTAACAGGAAAATATGTGAAAAAAAAAAAGAAAATATATGGACATTGTATGTGATGACCTATGTGATAAAAACAAGTTGTTTAGCAAGTATATTAATATTCCATCTAGTGATCGTGTACAGAAAATTATAGATTGTTTCCGTGATCTTACAAGCTTGCCTAATATTTTTGGGGCCATAGACGGTACTCACATATCATTAGCATCACTCCTTAACAAAAGAGTGACACTTGTAACTAGTGATTGTTTTGATAGGAAAAAAATTCATAGCATTGTGATGTAAACAATTTGCAATGTAAACAAATTTTTTTGGAATGTCTATGCTGGTTAACTTGGTGGAGTCCATGATGGTGGGCAATTCAAAATGTCTAGTGTGTATGACAACTCAAAAATCGTGAGATCTTACAAGAGCCAATGGTGGTTGTTAAAGGTGTGAGATGTACACCTTATATCATTGGTGATGTAGCATACCCAATTCAACCATATTTACAAAAAAATTGAAAGACTTGTAATTTAGTTGATGTGGATAAGCAAAGATATGATTCTAGTATGAACTTAGTTAGAGTAATCATCAAAAATGCCTTTGGATCATTGAAAAAAAGTAGTGCATATTGAGACATTTTAATTCAAGGGGTGTTAAAGCTGCAAAAGTTGTTGCTTGTTGTGTTCTTCACAACTATTGTTTAGATTGGGTGCACCTAAATTGGGTCCTCCAAATGTAGTAGCTCCTCAAGACAATCTTCAAGGATTTAGGGATAGATTATCAATAGTTAAAAAAGGAGAGATTGCAAAGGTTGAAGGAGAAAAACCCATAACTGCTTGTTTGAACAATGGTTGATTGACAACCCAATTGAAAAATAAATAATTTATTTGCATTACCATTTGGCCTTCAATTTCTTTTTACTTTATGGAAGCACAATTGATGTTAGAGTGCAACAATAGAACAATGAAACAAACATTTGGATTTTATTACCATCGGTCAAAATGCAAATACACTTTTGATCACATCAATTTTGTGAACAAAATTCCAAGCCACAACAAAGGGTTCAAACCCTTATACAAGATACATGAAACAAACACCACAACTACCCTATTGCCCATGGTCAAGCTCAAAGTGTATAAAGTTGTCATCTTCAAGAATCTTTAGGCTTTACAACCTTAACAAACAATGCTGCCATTTGCAATTGACCTTGCACTATCAATTCTCTACCTAATTGTTCACTCAAAGCATCTATTTTGCAATTCTTTCAATCAACTCCATCTTCGTCTTTTTTATCTCTCACACCTTCTAAAATTCTTTAATGGCATTAGCAATTGTAAAGGAACCTGCATCCAATTTTCTTCTTTTATTTTCCATTCTTTTTGTTGGCTTTGCCTTGCACACCAAGCAATTTACAAGCCTTAGATCTTGGAGTGTCTAAGCCTATAAATGGAGCACAAACCTCCTCTTCATTTCTGTGACCAAAAACGGGAGCTGCTGTGTTGGACTAGACTGTTCTTGAGTGCCTTGTGTCACATCATCATCCCTCACCTCAAAACTTTGAACCTCAGAATGTGAATGTAAATTCTGCACTACCTGATCAATTGCATTGGGAATGCCATTAATCTTGGCTGTGCCTCCAAACATCTCTATAAACATCCGATCAAATCTCTCAAACCATGGCCAATCAGAAGAGGATGCACCAATCACCTGAGTTTTCTTTTTTTTGGTCTCATACTTATCCTTCATCTTGTTCCACTTGTCACACATTTGCTTCCAACTTTGATGTACTCTCAAAAAATGTGAATTCAGCTGCTCTTGTAAAATCTTTCCAATTTGCTTTTTGGAAAGGCTTCCAATCATACTCCCATAATTTCTCTTCGCAAATATCCAGAAAAAACTGAAATTGTGCATTTGTCGACAACCTACCTGCATTCTCTTGAAGTCCTAGATGTTCTGGAACAATACTAACTGGTAAAGAAGCAGAAGAAGCACCTCCTTGACTATCCATCAACAAACTGAGGAGCAAATTTGGCAAGAAGGTTAGGGAGTCTATGGACACTGACCTCTACAGTGCAAATTGGCTACATCTACAGTACCTGGCATCTACAGTGCTGTGCGTCTATAGTGCTTGTTGAGAGTGCAAACCACTTGCATCTACAGTGCTGAGAACTGTAAGATGCGCAAAATGGCAGAGAAGAAGTCCAGAGAAAGAGAACACAAGAGTTGCAGAACACAGGAACTGAAGCATTTCCTTCTTCTGCTGCAGCAATGATTTTTTAATGCAGGGAAAGTCTTTTTTTCCTGTGTGTTCACAATGTAAGTAGCTGATTTACAGTAGTAAAGTGAAAGCTTGAAGTGAAGCGAACCTGCAATCCACTTCCATGTGGTCACAGCACTGACAGCGTTCATCGAGCTAATGGGAGGTGGCTCGAAGTAAAGTGAACCTGCAATCCACTTCCATGCGGTCACAGCACTGACAGCGTTCATCGAGCTAATGGGAGGCAGATTCACTGGGTGAACCGCACAGTGCCCAGGTCAATTGAGAACCTCATCCAGGTAGAAGTACCCAGGAGTTTCTGAACAAGGAGCATCTGCAAATTGGATCAATCTTTTCACCCACAGATCGGAGTGAAATTCTCATAGGATAAGTCGTCAATGAGAGATCTATGAACCTTCAGGATTGTTCAATTTCAGGGATTGCTCATGATAGCTGATTGTAGGCTTGATTCAAATGCAATTTTGACTAGATGATCCGAAAAACGTGGAGAATTCTGTTCCAGTTTCACTTACAGTTTTGTAACCTTTAAGGCAGCTTTGTCACTTCAAACTGAGGATGCTGGGAAAGGATGCTGATTCCACTGTAGTGACCCTTCTCTTCAGATTCTACCAAGACTCTACAATATTTCAGAAGATGCAGACACCATTGCCCTTGGACTGCAACTTTACAGTTTTTTTCACCATGATCTGTATTCTACAGCTGGCAAGATGGACTAAAACTCTGTCCCTGCAAGCAAAGGGGGACGTGGTCTGGAAAATCAAGCACTTGTTCATGAAAGAAAGAGCTGGTTACACCTTTACTTTCATACAACTCACTCTAGATTCCACATACAATTCAATACCACTCCCATGTATAGATACTAATTAGTTTAACTGAAGTCAATGTGCATCGGCAACACATATTGCTAATCTGCTTGTATAATCCATGTCTCTTGCTGTAAAGGTTGATGCAAGCAATCTTGGAGGAGGCAAACTCTTTGGCATTTTCATTTCCAATTCCTGAACAAAGGATCATTTGGGATTTGTACCCCTGCAGTGGCAGTTCTCCTTGCTTGTATGGCCTTGACACCTGCCATCACCACAGTCATTATCAAGGCATGATGAATATCATCAATACTTCTTGGTGTCCACTCCATGTGTGCAGCTTGCAATTATTCTAGTATTAACAGATTGCAACATATACTGTATTCTGTAAGTTTAAGAGTGCACTTGATATCCTTGATTGCTTCCTACTACCATCCAGAAGAAATCAGTGTACCTTGCTTCTGTACTTGCACATGAGCCTGGATGCCAATGTCATCATCACCCTTTGGCTGAACATGCCAACCAACCCCATCCCTCAGGTTAGTCTGCAAGTTTTTAGCTCATCAAATTACATGATATGTAAACTGGATGAGACTTTCAATATGACACAGAAGAGCTCTGATTTTACCAGTATTGCAAATCTCAAGGTGGAGGGAGGCAAGCAACTTAAGAGCTAAACCTCCACTCATAACCTCAGGATTCCTGTACATCACAGCCAGCTGCACAACAGAATGCCAGTGTAGAGCATCTGTTAGCAAAAGAACAGATGTTGGAGTCAAATCAGTAATCTGCAATCAATCAGCAACGCAAGCAATACAACTGACCTTATGCCAAATTTGATTGAGAAATATTAGTGTGCAACCAGCACGTGCAGCATTGTCAGACATCTTACAAAGTGCTTGGCTCACTAGATGTGCTTGAAGCCCCATCTACTGCATCCCTATCTCTCCCTTCCCCAACATTACACCAATATGAGTGCCTCCACAGCTATATTTCACAAACACCTGCCCACACCTTCTCTTCTTCAGAGGAGGTCAAACACATCTAGGAGATTGCAGAAAAAACCCCACAACAACAAACCTGGAAGAAATGGGAAGACTCATGCACGATGTTGGCCAGCACTCCAGAGACATAAACAAGAAAGCAATACCTCAGTCTCAGCTTGTGGAGCTCATGCAGACACAGAATCAATGCATACTATGTCAACTGCTCCAGATCTGCAGATTCGGTTGGCAGCTAAGAGACCCAAAATGTGCCTTCCTTAAATCTTGTGGTCTAGGGTGGCCTCTATCTGCATGCACAGGTGAATTCAAGCACTCTGGATATGCAAATGGAGCCCAATCATTTAAAAGAAAATCCCACAAATCCAATCTTTGGCTTCAACACTAATGGATGCCTCATATACTTAAGGTGCTTGAGAATAGAACCCACTCTCAAGGGCCATCTCCCAATTATCAGGTTGACAGACAATCAAACTCTCCACATTGACACCCAAAGCCTTGGAATAGTAAGGATCAAAGCAGTGCTGAGCATCAACTAGCATTGCATTGCCACCTTGTTCTGCTTCCAAGTCCTCAACAGCATTCTCAATGTAAGCCTGACAACTGAAAAAAGGAAATGTGAAAAACCTCATCCATTCACTATTGCATACCACATGCCACAAAATGGTTTTGCAGAAATCAATCCAAAAATTGCATTGCTCTCAAATGAAAATGACTGCAGAGAGAGGGAAGTGAAGAACTGACCTGAATCTCTGCAATTGTATGGAGTGTCAATGTTGTCTTCCCACTACTCTTGGGAACCAAAATCCATCTAACAAGAACAACAGATCAGCCATAAAGCATACAGAACAACGTGAGGTCCTGTGCAACACTATTGTCAAACCAATGAGCTTAACAAAAGAATGAGGCAGCAGTACCTCATTATAAAAACAAGTCTCAAATGGTGTGGGTCATCCATCATCTAAAGCAAACAACCTCTGATGAATAGTCACAATGACAATGCACAGTCCAAATTCACCATGGCACTAGATAGCTGCACACCTCCACAATGTGGCCTTTTGGTAAACCCCCACCTAATGCATAATCCAAAGCAAGGCAACCACTTGGAAATGTCTCCCTGAAGAATCCACAAATGAGCATGTCACACACGAACTCCAATTTTGAATGCCCACCCTTGGAAAATCCATCATGAGATTGGACCTTCAGTGATATCAAACAACAGAAACCTTCTAATTTGTACTAGATCTATCTGAAAAACAAAGCACAACACTGTTGTTGAATCTGGTGATATTAGAATCAGGTTTTTTCAACTTCTCCTTCTCAACAGAGGAGCTGACAATGCAGAATTTACACCAAGGACATCATCATCTTCATGGGTTTAGGCCTTCTTCTGGTCTTCTTCTGATGTGAGAGAGGACACGTTGAAGCTTATCAGAGATGGATAGAGAAAGGACCTTACACTAAGGCTCCACCAGCACTGCCAAGCCTAGTAACAATTCCTTTGCCAAAAGAACCATTGACGTCAGACATGGCAGCTTCCAGAGCCCTCTGCTGCAAATCCAAACAGAAGAGAAAGCTTGAAAGATTTCCACACTCAGAAACAAACAGAAGAAAGGGATGATGATAGAAGAACATCAAAGCCAGCCAGCCACCTGAGTGATCATCCTTTCTCTCGACCTTGTTACTGACAACAATGAGATTGCAATCTCAGTTTTGAAAGTAGAGAAATGCATTCATTACCCTGTCCAGGAAGTGAAGCTGCTCATCAGTTTGATGATGATGATGATCATCTGAATCCTGAGGAGATCCATGCCGTGCTGCTGCTACTGCTTCTGCTTTCACACTAAGAAGGGGATGCCCTCTCAGAGCTCCACCCATTTAACCAATTCCCTGAGAACCCACATTGCTGCAATTGACTGCGCTGGTGGACACTACCAATGCAGCTTGTGAAAGATCTACCCATTGCCTTGCTACAATCTCTTGATGTAGCGTCTCCTCTACTGTTCACTGCCCGAGTCCCCTGCCAAAAGAGTGAGAAGGAGAGGAGACGAGAATACGAATGATTCAGAGTTCGCATATGGGAGAGAAGAATCGGGTGAGAACCAGAGACAAAAGAGAGAGGAAGAATCAGAATTAGGGTTAGGGTTCCGTGCTCCTTCTTCAGTTCGAGGAGAGGGCGAGGATACGAAGCAAGAAAAGAGAGCAAGAGGGAGGACGGGGGCGAGGTGGGGGAGCCGAGGATGATGATGATGATGTCGCCGCAGCCTCATCAGGAGGCGAGATGTCAGGTATGTCTTCAACACTCCTCGACATCGGCGTTTACACCTTGTAATGTGCTCTCTCCTCCTACGGTGGTGACCAATCTCGCCGGTGCGTCGTCGGGGCAGGAAACTGCTGGCGAAGGAGAAGAAGACCACCACCACCACCGGGGAGGACGCAGCTTGGTCTGCTCTCAGCACTATCATCATCATCATCCTTACCTCGATGCCCAAGAAGCCCATGCATCGCGGAGGAGTTTTCATGAAATCCTAATGGCTACCGCTGCGGTATGATTGGTTGTTTTCTCCGATCTTGTACCCCAATCTTTGCTGCTGCTGCAGCTAGTGCTTCAAACTCATTCTCCAAACCTTCTTGCAAGAGGAATCCTCGAGGTAGTAGTAGCTCCTTGAGAATTTTGGGAAAAATCCCATCCTTGAGCACAGGGACTTGGAGAAGAGTTGGAGCCTGGGATCTAAAGTCCAGGGGTTTTGTTGTTGCATTGTGCTCCTGATGCTGATCGACAGACTGAAAGTGATGTGCAGGACACTCACTACATGTCTGAGGAGGATTACTATGGACCTGCTGAGGATTACCAAGAGAATAGAGTTTTGGCAGAGAACTTCAATGAGGATTTAGGGTTTGGATCTGAGGCTCTTCAAGAAGAGCATCATCATCAACAAGAAGAAGAAGAGGAGGAGGATCCAGAGCCTGAGCAGTCAAGGAAGCGAGGAGGAGGAGGATGGCACAGAGGAGGAGGAGGACGGCACAGAGGAGGAGGAGGAGCAAACAAAAACAAAACCCATGCCGATTTTGTGAAGGGGAGAGCTCAAGCTCTGCAACACTTGTTGGAATTGCCATTGAAAACCCGTCAACTCTTTTGTGTCTCTGAATTCTACAGGCATATGGCTCTCTCCTCCCCGGACTCTCCATGTAAGGTGCCCTTCTTCAAAAACTGCTTCATCTGTAATCTGTTCATGACAGAAGTTTTGGTTTTGCTATGGTGTGTGTGTGCTACAGAGCTACCTCCTGCTTGCATCCAGTATGCACTTTGGTCTGTGAGAATTTCAAATGGCCAATTTTTCTTTTCACCCATTCCTCTTGTAGGTAGAATGTATCTCTAGAGAAGAAGAGCCTGTAAAGATTTTCTTTTCACCCATTCTGCTGGTAGGTAGAATGTATTTTTAGAGAAGAAGAGCGTGCAACAACTTGAGATACATGCAGTGCTCATTATAGTGTCTTTATTTTGTGGAAGCAGGTGAGTGAGGCATATAGGCAGGGAGGACAGTCAGTGGGGGTGTCCATGAGGACTGCTCGCAAATGGGTAGAGGACTGGGACACACGTGGTGATGGATCTTTTTCAGATTCCCAACAGGTTCTCTCTCTCACACACAGTTTCCAGAGTGGACCATATGTGTGAACAGTTCTGCAAGCACATACACTTGATCAGGAATGACATTTAAGCCTGTCATGAACAAAGACCTCCTCCTTTTGCCACAATCTAGGTCATTACGCTTTACAATGTCTGACCAGGACCAGTTCCTTCTCTGCAGGGAAAACATGTAAAAGTTGAATGGTTACTGCAGCCAGACCATTTGCAAAGGCGAGCTCGAGATTGGATTGAGGAGAACTGTCCAAAGAATGGCAACCTGCCGGGAAGGGAATCCATAGTTGCTCGATTCCGTGACTTTTGCAACACTGATCTTCTGAGAAATGTCCAGGTCTAATCTCTTTTAACTGTCTTCCAATTTACTTTTCTGTGGGCCATGCAGGATGAGCATGACCTGCTCTCCTAGGATCCTGCTCACATGGTACTCAGTAGAGGCTAAAACAAATGATTTGGATTCTGAAATCTGGCAGTTCTTTGCAGAATAATTCTCTTATTATCACTGGGCAGAGCTATTTGCAGTGGTCAGTATATCCTCCACTTGAGGCATTTGATTCTACTGACTCATGCTATTGTTTGTGGTCACAGCCAAAACCCATACTGGATAATGGCAATGGACTGCAGTTTGGGCTGCACCGAAAAATCTCTATGGAAACAGCAAGATCATGGTTACACAGGCTTGGCTTCCATAATTTCAAGGACTACCGAGGAACTGCCAAAAAGGGCAAACCCAATCCCCCAGATGCTCTCTCAACTGGCAAGGAAAGCATTCAAGAAAGAGAGAATGGTTCTAAGACCTGAAACACTAAGTCCTTACATCTCTGAGTGGCAAATGCCAAAAAATAGAAATTGAACTTCTCCAATACTGTAGCAAGCAGATGGCTTTAAGGATTGTAGCCAAGTTAGGCCTCCAACTGTCTTCACTCCACAGCTGTGCAATCAGATGAGCCAATGTGTGCAACTCTCAGAGCACAGTGCCAGTTATGGAATTGTGATGTACAAATGCACAGTTTCAGGTACTGAGCCTACACCATGAACTTTAAAATTAATCACTGAAGTTTGTCAATAAATTGGCATCTTCAATAACAACCCTTTCATTGCGGAAATTGTTTTCTTGATGATTTGTACCAGTTGCCACAAACAGGATGATGTGAATCTAGTAAAGTCAGATTCATCAAGATGTGTTTCAACCATTTGGAGCTATTGAACATAATGTACAAGTAGTATGAGAATTCATGCAAACTGTTTTGAGGTGTAATTATCTGGATCCTAAGAATGTGTTCTAACTTCACAATTGGATATGGAGTGCAATGATATCTTGAAGAAGATCTGTTATACTGCTGCTTGTGGACCTACTCTAAGGTACAATTTGATTCCATTAACATCTGATTTATACAAGACTTTGGCTGTCTTCAACTGTTGAGCTGCAATTTGGATTTTCATCTTATTGTTATATGCAAGGCTTCAGCTGTTAAGCAACTAGACTTATATGAGCCTTTTGTGGTCTGTACCACATACAGCAGCAGGTCCTCTTCCCAGGTGAAAGTGAATTGCCTCTTCTTTGAGATCAGATTCACACAACTGGACAACCAAAGTTGCTCTGCCAGTTTCCCCCAGAGTTCTCAATTCCAACTTTGACAACTTGCTTGCTTTTCCAAGGTGGGAACATAACATTTTGTATTAGATGAAGACACAAAACATTAGCAAAAAAACGAAGAGTAGATATTCCAGAGAGGTTGCATATCAGCCCCTTTTTTTGTGCAAAATTTCGCATAAATGTTAAGGAAAAAAATGGGTTGCATGTTCCATATTTTGTGGAGGTTATGGTGACAAAAAATCACAGATTTTTTTATCACATTTCAACTTGGAGTTAAGATTTGGGTCTTTTTATTATGGCAGTTTTCACTTTTTGGACGGGCTCTAGGAGCATGTTGCCATTTGATGTTAAATCCCTCTTTGGATGCTTGCAATTGATGCAACATCAAAAATTGGAAAAAAAGAAAAAAACATCTTTACATTCCGTAACTAGATTTTCTATTTTTTTTTTGGATTTATTATTCTATTGTTCAGAACATATAAATTAATAGTCCATATTGTTGTTCAGGGGGTGCAACGCCCATCCCCATTTTTCTGGTTAAATCCATAATATATACCAACTTGTATATAGTTTATAGAGATCATATGTACACCCTCAAAGTGGAGTAGGCTAGCTTATCCTTCTTTCAAGTTATGTTAACTTTCAACTTTCAACCAGTGACTTTGATGGCACAAACTGAATTGGAATCAAAACCCATTCACACTCCAACATTTAGATAGATTGAGTAGCAGTGGCCGGAGTGTAATGGAAGGAACAACTTTATGTTAGAAATGGGCCAACTACACTTGCTTTACAACATTGCACAAAAGCTTGGACCTACAGTGGAATCCACTATAAATACTTGTTCATTCCCTATTGGAATAGATACAATCCATGTACAAGCTAGGGAATTATTAATGTGACAAGCCACACTCGAACGAAATCCCTAGCAAAATGTGAAAATTGAGCATCCTCAAGTTTGTAAACCATGGTTAAAAAAAAAAATGTAAAAACTTGATTTGCTTATCATATAAAAACCAAGCATGATATAATCATTGATATGATGTTGTGATAATATTGGAACACATTGTGATAATTGGTCATTGTATTACAATGTTATTATAATATTATGTCATTGATTGATCGA
>Ga0116228_10005711_pt1 | contig 11095 bp, 6 predicted proteins | sample S1TSphfallax_2_FD_89694 | JGI IMG/M metagenome (GOLD analysis project Ga0116228, IMG submission 89694) | Host-associated microbial communities from peat moss isolated from Minnesota, USA - S1T2_Fc - Sphagnum fallax MG | ecosystem: Host-associated > Plants > Peat moss > Unclassified | place: USA... | reverse complement strand
TAATGGCTATTGGTGGCTATTAATGCCTAATAATGGTTATTATATTAATAATTACTGATGGCTATTCATTCATGACCATTAGTGGTTATTTTATTAATAGTTACTGATGGTTATTATATTAATGGTTATTGGTGGCTATTATATTAATGGTTATTGGTGGCTATTATATTAATGGTTATTGGTGGCTATTATATTAATGGTTATTGGTGACTATTATATTAATGGTTATTAGTAATTATTTTATTGGTACCTATTAGTTGTTATTTTATAAATGACCATTGGTGCTTATTTTATTAATGGTTATTGATGGATATTTTATTGGTGGGTATTGGTGTTTATTAATGGTTATTATATTAGTGGTTATTATGTTAATGGTTATTGGTGGATATTTTGTTATTGGATATTGATGATTATTAATAGTTATTATATTAGTGGTTATTGGTGGCTATTATATTAATGGCTATTGGTGAATTTTTTTTTAATATACCTTAAGGTAAAATAACGTATAATAGTTTAAGGGACAATAATTTATAATGGCCTATAATAACATAAAATATAAGTTTGAATAACTAAAGTAATTTAAAATAATATAGGGTATATCATAAAGTAACATAGGTAGAATATTTTTTAAAACATAAAAATAAACCTATTTACTATAGTAAATTATGATAGTGAATTATGTTAATAAGTATTGAAACCTAATGTCTGCATAGTGATATTATAATGAAATAACTTTCATGATAGTGAAATTAATAAAATGTAATGAAATTATTTCACTTTCAAGGTCCCATAGTGATTTAAGCTTATAAATTGCACCGCACTTTTGTAGTAGTGGATGAAAATCTAATTTTAATCATATAGGTTAATAAATGTTTAATATATAAATATGTATATTGTAGTATGTTATAAATCATATTTATTTGGGTGATAACATTTATTACTGTACATGTAATATAGTTTACTAACATAATGTAATATAATATAAAAATTAACTTATATTAAATAACAATTTATAAAAGATTCAAAATTTTATCATATAAATTAATTTATAATTACTCAACATATTCCATTATTTTTAAAACAAATGAACTATAATAAAATTCCAAATAAATAAATAAAGATGGAAAATGTTATTAGATTTATTAATCATTAACATTAATTAATTGGCATACTATTAATAAATTATTTGTAATTAAATATTATTATATTTATATAACTAGCATATTATTTATAATTATGTATTTATAATTATATTTAAAAACTAAATTATGTTTAATATTTCTATTTATATTATATTAAATATATTCCATTATAAAAACCCAGCACTATTAAATTTACATATTCCATGCATATTAATAATTAAAATAAAACATATTCTATTTTATTTTCGGAATATATTAAATAAATATATTATTAATTATTCGACTAATTTTGTTATTAATCAACATACTATTTATAATAATTGAATCTACCTAGTTTTTTTGTATTGAAAATTAATGTAAAATATTCTTATATAAATTTTATTTCATTTTTTATTATATCAATTAATGATACAAAAAAATTTAGTTTGTGTATAGATATTTTCAATTTTATAAGAAAATTATATATCATTTAAATGAAATATTATTTAATTCTGAAAGTTAAATCAGATTCTATTTCTTTCCTTTATTCACTAAAATGCTAAAAGATGTTTAGAAAAACAAAAAAAATCCAATATTTTTTTAAAATAGTAATATACAATGAATAATATATAGTATACCATGTGTATATAAGATATAAAATATTTAACATATAAAATTATGTATACATATTATATATAAAGTTTTTAACTAAATTAGATTTTATTATGGGGTTCATTTGATAGAAATGTAAAACATAATATTCATTCATATAAATATTAAAAATTTGATGCAATATTTTTATCATATAAGATCACTTATATATAATATATGAATATATTTATTTGCTATATATTATATTAATAAAAATATTTGTGAATTGAATGAATTAAAAAAATTATAGTTTGGTAGAATATTTTAATTTATAATTATATAATCAAACTTTTTTATAATATAAAAATTAACGTGTATGTATTTAATATACCATATTTAAATGTATTGTATTTTCCATTATATAACATCGGATGGTTTTGATGATAATGTTATTATACGATGATACATCATTTTTTATGAACTGTTTATATTAAATTTCATATTAAAAATGTACTATTAATACAAAAAATATGGACATATATTTTTAAAGCTTTCATTTGGATGAAATATTAAGAAATAATGATGATTTAAGAAGTAAAATGTCTTCAAAACATCATTGTTGAAATGGATTGAAATGCAAGATTTACATGCAATTTTCTTCAAGTCAAGTTTTTTTAAACTAATTTTTATAAGAACAAATTGTAGATTTTTGAAAACCTTATAGGATGAAGTTTAAATCATTTCATTTAAACATAATATGATAAAAATATTACTAATTAAAATTGATTTTTTGAAAAAGGTTTAGTTATATCTCAATTTAAAACTAAGGTGACAATAAAAAGTTTAACCAATATGTTTTCTTTTTGAATGCCATCTCATAAGCTATATAAAGAACATGTATTCCCTTGACTAATCACATAGAAATGCATATGCCAATTTGGGATGAGTGAAAAATTGCTTGACCTAAAATGAAAATTGCAAAGTAAATGGAATATTTTTTGGGTTACTCATTTTATCTACATTTTCCTTTTCATATGTATTTGACTACCTACACAAATAAGTAGTTGTTAATTTTCTACCTACCTAGGTAGGTAGGTAGGTTCGAATCTTCTTGAAACTTTCAATTTAAAAACAAAACCAAAGAATAAAATAATTTGAGCTAAATGATTAATATACAACAATTCGAATTAAATAATCTGGATTAATAATTAATATTAAATAACTCTGGATTAAATAATTAATATTATATAATCTGGATTAAATAGTTAATATTAAGTAATGTGGATTAAACAATTGATATTATTAATCTGGATTAAATAGTTAATATTAAGTATTGTGTATTAAACAATTGATATTATTAATCTGGATTAAATAATTAAAAGACTCAAATTTTCCTAGTTGTTCATATGTCAGTGAATTTATTTCCCCATATCAACTTGTCATCGATCACTAAACAATAGACAAACTCACTAGGAATTCACTAGGACCAAAATTCACCTAATTCATTATAAAACTTAATGAATTCATTGGTGGATTTGAATTCATTATGTACTAGTATATGTATTCACACATTTGTGCTTGTTTAAATGAAAATTTTCATCTATATGTTTTTCATGAAATAATATGGGTGCAACTCTTCATATATAATAAAAATGGGACAATGATTTCATGTGATATATGATTGAGTATTTCATCAAGTTTTGTAATCATTTGAATGGTTTTTGAAGTATATTTGCACTTTGCAATATATTGTGATGATTATAAATTTTCTCATTAATATATATTTTTAATTAATTAATATCAATTTCAAAGTTGGAATTTTCTGGATAATCTTATTCTTTGGGTTTTGAACTACCTTATTCCAAGTATCATTTGCAAAAAATCCTTTTATTACTAATTTGGTAGAAATTCAAAAACATGTAGTTTCAAAAAATAGTATTTGTGACAATAATCTTTGACCACTATATAGTGCATTTTCACCTTGATCATGTTTTCATATCAAGTTCTACATTAGCATGACATCTATAATGAACAATTATGCATATGTATGGACATGAAAATCTATATCCCAATTTGGAGATATAAAAATATGTGCTTCTATGTACTTTTGTTTTATCAACTCCTAAGATGCTTAACCTTTTGGGGTCCACATAAATTGTTGTCTTCCTCATGAAATTAGTAATTGGGGCCATTATAAATGCAAAATTCTTAATGAAAAATCTATAAAACTTAGCCATTTCATTGAATACTTGAATCTAATATGGATTTATACGAACATGCATTTGAATTATGGCTTGGATTTTCTTAGGTTCTAGTAAATTACCCTCTTGGAGACTATGAATCTCAATATCATCCCTAAAAATACCATGAATGCACATTTATCTAGATTCAATCTAATCCCAAATTCTCTCCATTTTTGGAACCACAATCTTAGTTTAGTTAAATGAATATTTGTTTCATAATACATAATGAAATCATCCAAAAAAATCTTCATGAATTTGTCTAGATAATCTCTGAAAGTTATATTCTATACCCTCTAGTAAGGAGGAGGTCCATTCTTCATTTCAAATGACATAACTACCCAAGTAAAGGTTCTGTAATGCATCACAAAAGTTGTCTTATATTTGTATTTTAGTGTTATAGATATCTAGTGATATCCATAATATCCGTCTAAGAAAGAATATGCATCATGCCTTACAATTGTGTTCAAAACCTTATTTCTAAAAGGTAATGGATATAGATCATAACTCTATTCAATTTTCTAAAATCTACACAAATTATGAGCTTTCCATTCTTCTTGGGCACTACCACTATTAATGACAACTAAGTAACCTCCTTTACATGTTGTATAAATCTTGTTGTTAAAAGTTTATCTGTGTATTGTTTAATACTTGTAACATAATTTGGATTCATTCTATACCTAGCCTAATGCGTTGGTGGAATCGATGCGTCTAGCTCTATATGATGTTTTTCCAATTTTGGGTGTATGCCTTTTAAATATGAAGGTAAGTGTGGTCAACATTGTGGGACTACAATTCATGTCAACTCCAAGTTGGGATTTTTGAATGGTCTATGTTGGATAGAAGAGGTGCCACAAACCATTTATGGCAAGTGTTTGGGGTTGTGGGCTTTATGGGTATGCTGCATGGTATAGACCAATTTAGTGTTATTGCATTATTTTTCAAAAAGGCTCTACTTTTGTAGTGGGCATGTTTGCATGGTGTCTTAGCAAGTATAAATTCCATCTTCCAATGTGACTAAGTTCTTATGTGGGATGGCTATGGGTTATTTTTGCTAATGCAATCATTTATGATGATGGTTAGACATCCCAAGGTTTTTTTTTAAAGTAATATTTTGCTATGAATTTACAAACACAAGATGAAGTACACTTGGGTGGGGACTTCGTAGATGTGGTCTCAAAGAATTGATTCCTAACACCTTTTTTGGGGGAGTGTGTTTGTTGCACACCACTAGTTTTGTTGGTGTTTGTAGTAGCAATTTAATTATGGACATGTCTGCAATACATAGTTATAATAAAAAACATTGGTGAAGTTCTTTTCAACAACGAATTTTGCAGTGATTATGGGGGTCTTGGCAATGTTTACATGGTCTACTTTATCCCTAGGTACATCATATTCACCTTTCTTTCTATTATTTTGTGGGCATTTGGACTTACTAATGCTTATTTTCCCCTTCCATTCTAGTTATAGATGTAGCTTCGTATCAAACATGGCTTTTAAGGTCTAAATGCAAACCTAGTTATATAATAATACTATATGTACTAACCATGCAACTTGCATGTAGAAGTTGCCTTTTATGAGTTCTATCCAAGAAAGTAGAATAATAGATTATTATCTAGATTAGCCATGCATTATACTTTGTGTGCAAAATTTCATGTTAATTGCCATGTAATTGTAGTTCACTAAGGAAGTCAATTAATGTCCCCAATAAGTTGAGTTTCTATTACCATATAGCTACAAAAGACCACTGAAATGACCAATATGTTGTGACAAAAATGTAAATTATTATTCAAAACAACTAATGCACACCTACATTTGCTCCATGAACAGTTGTAAAACAATTACGATGATTGGGAACCAATTTCATCTAGCAATGTTAAAGAAGCAACATCTCGTTGTTCCTTATTGCCATTCAGTCACATGCATCTCCACATCAATCACATATTGGTATCTAACTAGTTGTACTACATTGTTTATAGTAACTCCAATATGACTATAGACAACCAAATATTGTCAAAATTTTAGTTGCATATATGTCTCCTAGCATAGGTAGCATAATTATACAATAATGTTATAGTTGAGTATTATAGTCGCCACTCATGGGTACTAGTTAAAAATTAGTTGCAAGTTCCCAAAATTACCCATTAAATCAACTACAATTCAACTAATTTAATCCAATTATCTAGTTGCAAAATGGTATGTGGTAGTTGTGTTGTAGTTTCAAAATAGTAGTCATATAGATAACATATAATTTAGCGTAGAGTTGTTACATGGTTGCAAATAAGTACACAAGTCAACCATTGTACAACTACATTGCACAAAATACCAGTCATAAAATAATGTTGAGAGGTGGCAAATGTAGTTATAAATTATGCACTTCAGCAACTTTTCAATAGTGACATAATTATTGAGTAATTGCCACCTAACACACAACAATGCTCTCTTTGAGTTACCATTAAGTTGCCATAGATTTGCACCAACATATTTCCAAAAGTTACTTTATAGTTGTCAATTAGTTGCATATGATTGAACAAAATAACTTTAATATAACTATGTCACGACTATGAGGTGGTATTTTGTAATGGAACATTAGTTGCACATCAATGTGGGCCCATAGACACACACTAGTTGTAATACACTTCCAAATTATTCATTAAAGCCTTTACTATAAAGTTACTCATAGTTGCAAGTCAGTTGCAAAAAAATGGCAACACAATTCATTAATTGAATGGATGAATGAAATATATATTACATTATAATCATTGATGGAGGTGTAAAATAATTGTAAGTGAGTTGCAATGGGTGTTAACAAACATCATTTGTTGAAAATTGGATGAAAAGCCATGTTGGTTTATCGTTCGTCCATGGGGATTTGTGCAAGAAGGCGGCATGGACAATAGATGTGAACAAGTGGCATCCAATTGCATGTGAGTTGCATTGTATATACGATATCATATATAATATCAAGGTGTTCGGTACAACTCTTACAACTTTTGCAACTTGTCCGATAGCACTTGAGCTATATAAATACCTAAAGTTGTAAATGTCCGATACAACTCAAAATTGCAGTTGCAACCCCAGTTGCAAAAACCATAGTTTTCTCATAGTGGATATTTATACATCCAAGCAAATACATCCTCGTATTCTATCAATAAATCTTTTAATGAACTCATATTCTCTTGAATTAATTATGCATTGATTTTAATCATTTGTGGATTATCCTTTGTTCCCCAAGTTAATTTTCACGAGTTGTTGATATTTAATTAAAATCCATCCTATAATTTATTGTTCCTACACTTTGATCTTTGTTGGTGTTTCATTTATCTATAATTAACCTAGGTAGCAGTGATAATAAATCTAAGGATACACCTTGTTTTTAAGAGTTATTTTAGGTTTTTTGTTGACTATTGTTTCAAGAATAGTTCTATGGTTTACTTTGGTGTATACATTAGAATCTAAGGTTTTTATAGATCTCTGAATTTGAATTATATTGACTATAGCCAAGCTCATTGATTTTAAGGGTAAATATATTTTATTAATAGAAAACAACTTAAGTTCACTTGCAAACATAAAATCTTTTTTTTTCATCCATGATGCCATTTTAATGGTCAAAACATAATAAATCTTTTGGTCTTTTCAAATTAGTACCCAACTTTTTTGTCACTACTATGGTTTTGATAATACCATTTTCATGTGTTATAATCATGTTATGACGCCAATCATGTGCCACTTTGGCATCTTGAACCATGGTCTACCCATCAACATGGAATAATTAAAATCTACAATAGTGTTCTATAAGACTATGAATGTGGATATATATGGTATACCAGGCACATACATCTTCAAATCTATAATTAATCCTACTAGTTTTATTATGGTTTGATCTACCATTCGAGTGAAAACACAATCAAAGGACCTAAGGGCACCTAGGTAAAAGTCCATTTCCAAGGACTACACATAACACATGTCGTTATTGTATTCATTTATAACTTTAAAATTTGCATTTTGAGTACCCCTTTTAACATTGCATTTCAGACATAAATACATTTTGACTACAAAATGTTTTAATATCATGTATATTATACATTCATGCCTTCTATCACATACACATGAACAACTTTTGTTAAAAAAACAAATTTTCAAAATCCATAATTTTCAAGGTCAAAAACACTTTTGAACCAAATGTGTGCAAATTGGTTATAAAAACAATTTTCATTAGTTCAAGTCCTTTTTCCCTTTTAATCATAAATGTTAAAATTCTTGCCAATATTTAGAAGGAATGGTGCACATTTGGTAGAAAAAATGACATTAAAAATTATAAGGATTGTCCATTCTCGAAGTTTGAGTGATTTGAACATGCAAAAAAAATAAAAATTGTGTCAAACTTTGAGCATGTAAACTTTGTAATTAATGGAAAACATTCAAAAAACATTTATGACAATCTAAACTATTATGCTTCACTTGTGATCTTTCAAATATATAAAAATGTAGTTTTAAGGAATGTCCATTCACCTAGGTGGCTCCTTTGACTGTGTGTTTACAAATTCATAGAATATAGGGTGTTGGTTTATGTAACCTTAACCTAGTTCTCAGTTGCTCAATGATGTTGTTTACCTTTGACCCACCATCCAAGAGTACATCATCAATAATGTTTTTCCCTATTTACACTTAGATAATAGCCATGTGGTTGTTTATAACAATTGTTACTATGCCAATTTCATGTATTAGAGATGTAGTTGACTTATCAATAATGGGTTTAATATTAATTTGTGGAAAACTAATTTCAATATTTTCCATAAATACTTCAAGTTTGGTGCATTTTTTAGTAAATGTTTAAAGTTAAATGTATAATTAGTTTCCAACATTTTTTTACTAATATCCCCAAATATCTCCTATTTAAATATGAGTTTGCTTGGAAGGGTATAAGGTATTTATTGTGATTTGGTTGGTTTTGTAGGTTTTATTGAACTTGACATGCATGCCCAACTGGTAGTCCATTCTCATGCTAGAGTAGAAGGTATGTCAAGTGGTGGATTAGTTGTTTACATTTGTTCTATGGTTTCCACCATGAACTTGTTCAACTTCTCATTTATTTCATGGTTTGTTACAATTTTGTTCTTCTTTGCATGTTATTTATTTTTGAACGAAGGTTTTTAAAATGGCCTACTTTCAAGTGGTTACATGAACATCAACCATGTTAATTGAGGCAATCACAACTTTTATGTTAGTTATAGGTTTTTTCTTTGTAGTTTTGCCACCTTTGTCCTTAAACAAATATGCATTTTCCCGAACTTCGGATATTTTGTCAATTTGTGGCCCATTATCCCACAAATATGACAAGGATAGTTTAATGGTCTTGGAGGTTTACTAGTATGTGCATTAACTTTAGCAAGTGAAAATGCAATCAAGTAGACCACAAAAGGAGTCTTTTTAAATTCAAAAGTAGTGATTTTCACATTTAAGCATGAAAATAAATCAATAATTCCTTCTATCGTAATGCAAAACCATGGAGCTTCAATTGACATCATAAGAATGTAGATTTCATAAAAATGAAAAGAAATTGCATCATAAAAGTGTGTAAATAATGTGTTTGAAAATTAAAAATAAAAAAGTTTTAAACTTCATTTCCAAAAAACAAATATAACATTTCTAAATTACATGTTTCACAAAACCTATGGTATACTTTAATGTTCACATTTATTTATTTATTGATTTAGACATTATTTTAATCTACTTGCACCTACTTTCATTCGCAATAATCTTACTTAAACTCTTGATTAAATATGTTTTTATCATATTTTTCACATAAAATGAAGAAGCGTATGAACTTTAGTCTTTCTACCCAACCAAATTACAAGTTTGATAATTTCATGATACATTTTAAGGCAATTCTAATTCAACCCATAAAAATACACTAACTAGCAGTCTACTTGATTGTGTTTTCACCTTAGCAATAGTTATAGTGTGTTCATATTTTTTTTGCTTCTACACATCTCCACATTATGGTTCATACAATAACAATTTGTATAATACATACTCAACTTTGTAACGATTTGGTTCCCAGCAACCACAATCCTTGCTCCTAATGTTTATGGTATAGATAATGAACTTTATGTTTTAAGTATAAACCATTTTTGCACGTAAATGTAGATTCCTTGTGTTAATGTAAAATGTTTCTTTCCATCTTTGTTGTAACAATATGCAAAGACTATAGTCTAGATCTTAACATGGTCATAAAAAAACTTCAATTGTAAGAGTTTCAAGATTATTTGTTGGTTTCAATAATTTTTAATAATACACTTCCAATAATTTTGTTGAATCATGCTTTAGATTCTAGAGCTATAAATATATTAATTCATCATTTTATATTGTCCAATAACATTTACAAAAAGCTTATTCTAAATTTGTAAATTTATAATTTGGATGATTTCTCATATAATTATTGCACCAATTTGATGCATTATTTTCAATGTGAAATTGAATAGATTGGTTGTTTCCTCATCATTTTAAACTTTAATAATGGCTTTGAATAAGTACATGAACATCTGGATCAAAGTTTTTCTGTATTTAAAGTAGTTAAAAGGTTTCATGTATGACCTAAAATATGATACTACAGGTTGCATAAATGCTACAACAACACCTTTTGGGGGTTCTAATGGGTCTTTTGGTACTGGTTTGGTAGTAACTATGTTATGTGATGGTATTCTTGTGGTTAAATGTACATTTACATCTACATAATTTTTTTCCATTACAAATTTCCCTATCACAAAGTTGGTACTACTTTGGTGACATGTGAATGATTTCTTTACATTGTTGTAACATGTTTAGTATACAGTAGTCATTCGATTAAGTCCGCATTGCGGATAAGTCCGCATTCTGTAGGGCTAAAAATGCGGATCAACATATACGGATCCCAGTTGCGTCTTCTATCGTTTGCTTCCTCGATATTCTATTCTGTTGCCATCTGATATACGGATATACGGATATACGCAACTGGGATCAACATATATCAACATATATGGATCCTCTTCCTTCCTTCCTCTCCTCTTGTTCTTCTCTAGTGCTGATCTACGTCTCTCACAAAAATCAGCCACCTCACTGCCAAAAATCTGCCTTCTCCTCTTCAACAACCTCCCCCCAAAC
>Ga0116228_10005710_pt1 | contig 11096 bp, 8 predicted proteins | sample S1TSphfallax_2_FD_89694 | JGI IMG/M metagenome (GOLD analysis project Ga0116228, IMG submission 89694) | Host-associated microbial communities from peat moss isolated from Minnesota, USA - S1T2_Fc - Sphagnum fallax MG | ecosystem: Host-associated > Plants > Peat moss > Unclassified | place: USA... | reverse complement strand
TAAACAATTCTAATATATGGCTATTGGTGGATATTCTATTGGTGGCTATTAAAGGCTATTACATTAGTGGTTATTATATTGTAGGCCATTGGTGGTTATTAATGGTTATTAGTTGTTGTTTTATTAATGGTTATTGGTGGTTATCGATGGTTATTCTATTGGTGATTATTAATCGTTATTTTATTAACGATTATTTGTGGCTATTATATTGGTGATTATTCTAGGTTATAATACGACTATTGGTGGTTATTATATTATAAGTTTTTATTGGTTATTATATGTTATATTGTGACTATTGGTGATTTATTATAAGTTATTGTTGGATATTCTATGTTATAATATCTTAGGGTATTGGTAGTTGTTCTATTGTAGGCTATTCTAAATTATTTTTCATAGGTTATTATTGATTATTTTACATTATTTTACCTAAGGTCATTATATTATATTTTAAATTATTTTAAATTATTATACTTAGGATAAAATCACTTATAACAACATAAAGTAGAATGACCTTGAATAACTTGAAGTATAACTTGAAATAACATATAATAATTTAAAATAAAATAACTTAAGGTTAATTGAATATTTAATTTAAAATAATTTAAAAGCCTATAATAAGCTAGTTAAGAACCTTAAGGTAAAATAATGTATAATAATTTATAATAACATATAATAACGTAAGTTATAAGTTAGAATAACTAAAATAACTTAAATTATATAAGGTATATCATAAAATAACATACATAGGGTATTTAAAATAACATAAAAATAAACCTATTTACTACAGTAAATTATAATAATGAATTATATCAATTAGTAGTGAAACATGATGTTTACATAATGATATTATAGTGAAATAATTTTAATTAGGGTGAAATCATTAAAATGCAATGAAATTATTTCACTTTTAAGGTCCCGTAGTGATTTAAGCTAATGAACTGCACCTCATTTTTATAATAATGGTTTATATCTTGATTTTTCTTGATTGTGGCAGTTTTAATGTTTCTTGTCTTTGTCAAAATATTCTCAGTGTTCATTTTATTGGTCATTGTTGGTTAGTGCATGGTTGGAGCACTTTTGGTGCACAAACTCACTATGGGCATACATGGATTCACAAAATTCATTATGGCTTAGACTAAGGGGAAGCCAACACCTTCCCCCTTATAGTATTCTTTGTGGTTAGCCACAGGGGCTACATCCAAATGTCATTTTGTCTCAAGACTCCCAAGTTGAGAGTCTTGAAATTCCCAAAATTAGGACTTCCGAAACTTTGAAGGGTCATAACTTCTTGTGCAGACCTCCGATTAAGGTGAGGTCTAAAGCAAAGTTATAGCCCTTGTTGAGAGCTTTCCAACATTCTTAATTCATTTTTAGGCCAAATGGCACCTGTGGCATGGCATGATGGGAGTGGTCGCTAAAGTTTCTTTTTGAAAATGTGTATTGCCTCTTGTATGATTTCGTTTTTGGGGGGTCTAATAGTTAGTTAGAGGCCTCTCTTCATTAGGTTTTTTGGGCTTGGAAATCATAACATGTTAAGCCGGCCTGAACTTGTACGTTCTGTTTTTAAGACGGCACAATGTATTATCAAAGCAACTTCGGTTGATATCCTCCATCCAAAGTTTCACCCAGCTCATTGCCCGAACATATTGCCAGGTCTTGACTTTATCTTCTCGTATGCGTCTATGAGTACGTTGCGGTTAGCTATAGTATTCGTTAGTCCAACAAATTTGCCATTACTCGATGGTTCCAGCTTTGCTAGTTTTTCTAAACTCACACCACTAGTGTGAGTGTTCGGCAGCCTTAGCTCGTGTTTCTAGCATGGAGAGAGGCCCAACTACATTGTAGAAGGTCATTGCCTCCTGCTCTTCTGTTGTCCCCCGGGCGTAGAGTGCAAAATTCCAACCCAACGTCCTTATGGTTATCATCTTTTTCGTCTCATTCAATTTCAGTTTTGCCCTCCCAGTTTTAGGGCGTGCTTGTGTGTGGTGGCCGTCCTTACGGTTTGTTCACTCGATCGAGGTTCCTTTTTCCCTTGGCTGCTAGTGGTCTTCGTGTATTGAGCATACGCAATTGCAATGGGGCTGCTCACTCTAAGGTCCCCGCTCCTTAGCTTAGGAAGGTTACCAGTACTGAGGTTCGTGAAACTACACTCCTAAAATCTTACCTCATTATAAGACATCGCGAACCCTACTTTCCTAAAGGTCTTCAGGTGCGCCCAAGCGGGTTTATCGCCTAAAACCTCGGTGCATGGGCTATAATCTATTACCGGACGTGGGTGTTTAACCCCACACAACCAGAAACTAATATTATTTAATCGTGGAAATGCCATATTAAGTGCACCTATAAGAATTGGAACAAACCAATTACCAAATCCACCTATCATCGTAGGCATAACCATAAAAAATATCATTAAAAAAACGTGAGTTGTTATTAACACATTATAAAGTTGATGATTTCCACCAAGAATTTGATTGCCATGTTGTGCTAATTCCATACGAATTAATACTGAAAAACATGTACCCATTACTCCAGCAATGGCACTGAAAATACAATATAGAGTGCCTATATGTTTGTGGTTTGTAGAAAACAGCCATCTTTGTGCAAAATTGTTCATTTTATAACCCCATCTTTTAATAATATCATGATTTGTTGGATTAATTTGGACTGATGTTCTCATAATTTGGAAAAGCGAAATTTGTCACAAATTGTTTTGCGAAAACAAGTTACTATCTTTTCTTGTAGACTGATGCGAGAATGCTCTTGAATAGCTAACAATGTTTTTAACTTTTGCTCTATTTATTGGCGCAACACAGCTTGCACTATCTGTTTGCACTTAGGTGCATAGTGCGTAATTATATAATTTATACATGATTCTCCGATTACTTGCGTACTTGAATACAAACTAGTACTATGTAATTCGTGTTGTTTTTTTAACTCGGACAATAGAGCTTCCCGAGAACTCATCAATTGCTGTAACTCTAAAAGAAGAGCTTCGATTCGCGCATCAAAAGTAGCTTTTAAAGTTTCACCAAAGGTTTTTTGAGTAAATATGATAAAACCTACAAAACTTAAAACTACAATAATTTCTTCATTATAAATTAAGATTTGTTTTGAACTCAAAACATTAAAAATTAAAGTAGCAAATATGAACAATTCACGCATTCGTATTCCTCTTCTTTCTTGGTCTGTTTTGGATATTTACTAGAGTGTTCCTCTATCTGTGTAAAACATATATTTTGTTGAGAGCGGTGCTTTGACGTAAAACTAGAAAAAATGTGATGATAAGTAGAGGGACTCATGGTTGAAAGTGCGTTTTTTTTGAATTTGACATGCCACCTATACACACGTATTTTAGGGCAATTTCCGACTTTTAATGGTCATGACTCAAATTGACATTTTGACTTTCAACCTTCTTTTTTTGTCATAACTTGTGTTTTAAGTACTCAAATGGGTCATGCAAGCCCAAGTTAAACATTTAACTTTCAAAAGCTTTCCAATGGCATAAAGATCTTTTTAATCCAATGAATTTTGATCCTTGAAATGCCTCTTTCAAAATTTGAGAATCCATCGAGACTCCAAAAGTGGGAGCCCATTTGGAAGTGTGTGGGTTCATTTCTCCTTCACTCCCGAGAGAATGAAATGTGATTCCTGGGCTTCCTTCTTGGCCCACACCTTTGCAAGCCCTTGCTTTGATCATGAGCCCAGGGTTAGGGTCGTGATATTGATCCTCATTTTCGAGTTCTTCTTTGCAATAATAATAAACACAAATAAACTCCTTCTTGTCCTTTTGGCAATTACTGTGGCATTTTAAAAATAATCATAGGCACTCTTCGCGAATGTAAATCTCCATGAAAATTGTTTTGTCTATTTTCATAATTTTTATTATCATGTATATCGCTTTGTTGTCCATGTTTCCTCCATGAAGAAGGGGATTAAATGATAGCCCAAACCAAGTTTTGTAAAGATCAACTCCTTTAGGGGAAAAAGGACTAAATGGTAGTTTCAACCAACTCCTTCTGGAATATTTTCTTCAAGGATAAATGGATTTTTTCAAAGGAAAAACTCCTTTGGAAAGGGGATAAGTTGTCCTAAGGAGAAAAGGATTTAGGGTGTCCCAAAGGTTTGGGACAAAAGTGCAAAATATAAACTTTGTCCAATTAAAAACTTTTTATACCAATGGAAAACTTTCAAAATGTAGATTTCAAAAGTGAGCTTGCATTTTTGCATTTGAAGCTACAAGTTAGTCGCTACAAGTTAGTAGTTATGATAAAAAGAAAGATCATAAGTCAAATTGCTAGTTTTGATTCTGAACCATTAAAACCTGAAAAACAAGGATCCTTTTCTCTATGAGGAAATTGCTTCATGAGGAACTTTGTAAGAGCTATCACATACTTCACTTCTCATTGGGGAAGTTGCTCCCCAAGAATTTGGTTGAGGTTACCACTCAATCCATTTTTTAAAAAGGGAAGTTGTATCCAAGAGAAAATTAATTTGAAGAAATTGGCAAGGTGCTATTTTTCTTCATCTATTTTGTCTATGAAAAAAAGAAAAAATTGAAAAAAAATATCAAACTTTAAACTTTTGGGTTGAAAGGGTGATTCTGACCATTGCACAATTTATTTTTCTTTGAAAATATTGTGTAAGTTAAATAATTAAAACATTAATCATAATTCAAGTACAAATTTTTAAAAATAAATTCTTGATGAGTATCGCCTTGCAACTATGTTCAGGCCGGTGTCAGATTTAATTTGTTGCACTTGTTTAGAGTTTGCCCACATAAAAATTGAACCAAGTTATGGATTTGATTCTTTGAAACTAAGCTGAGGAATCATGGGCACAGTAAACCAGAACCCACCTGCACACAATCCAATGGATGCCTGTTATTACTCAGTTGTGATGAAACCTCAACTGAGTTAATATCTGGTTTGACCTTGGTAACCAATTCCATAAGAAATAGGTCTAATATATAGGTAGATAGGTAGGAAATTAGGTAACTATTAGGTAAGTAGATGGTTTATACATAGGTAAGTACCTACTAAGAGCATCTCCACCCGTACTCAGTATGTGACTCCAGACAGTAAAATTTATTGTGAAAATGTCAAAATGTGCCGGTTTAGATCAGGAAATTGGTTTTTCTGCACCAAATGTGTGCAGCTTGCCGTGGCTGGTAAAAGTTGCAACACAGTTGTGCACCTCCCAAATAGAGTGTAATAAATTGGACCTGACTGTGGTTCAGTATTTCTGATTGGTCAATCATAATGATTGGTCCAGGTGGTTTGCTATAAGTAGTTTTACGTATATGCAGTTCCAGTTACAGTTTTATTGGTAAGGTTGCCAAAAAAATACGGCTAAATGTAGACATTTAATTTAATTTTCCAGAGTGACATACTGAGCACCGGTGGAGATGCTTTAACAACCCGTTTGTGAGTGAGTTGTTAGTAGGCAGGTAGTAGGAAAAAGCAACTGAGCTAACCAGCGTGGTTAGCTAGGGAACTGGAACCCAACAGAAAAGTGTTTCCTGACCACTTACCATCCATCCTTCTTGGTGCGCTGGTGGATGCTGTTTCACTGTGGCCTGGAATCGCCACCACTACGCGCGCGCCGTGGTGGCACTGCAATCGCACATGGTTTTGGCTGCTCGTCTTCGATACACTTGGTTGGAGTGGGAACTGGAAGAGAAGGTAGCGGACAGGAAACATCGTGTGGTAAGTGCAATGCTTGTTTACTTGTTTATTATTTTTTTCTCCAGAAGTTTTGGTGAATCTCTCGAAATTTGCTTCTTTTTCTCCCCTTCCTCTCCGTCTCTTTGTCGCAGGTTTCTCCCATTTTTTCGCTCTGTTTGCGTTCTTTGCGGGTTTGTAGATGGATCTAGAAACCTCTTCTGGTCCCGGTATTTACGAAATATTGTGTTCTGGAGTTTTCTGTGATCACGGGGAAGTCTTGTTTCAATTTTTTTTTCCCCACTCAGTTTTAGTGATTTCTTTTTATATCTGCATTCTGGTGATTTCAAGCTGTTTGTGCGTATGCAGCAGCAGCAGGAGGCCTTCTTTTTTGAGCTCCTCCTGAGTCCTTGAAATCAAATTGAAAAGAAATTCCTGAGTTAATTGAGTTCTTGAATGCCTGTCTTTATAGAAGTAGTGAATCTTTCGTTACTCTTTGGCCGTCTGTGTTCTAAGGATGGATCAGGCGCCAATCTACAGATTTTTGTGATTCTCTCGGATTGATTGTTTGTTCACATGATCTTTTTATGATAATAATATCAACAGATTAGTTGAGCTCTTGAATTAAATCGTTTGAATCACAAACGTTCTTTTTCATTTCTTGTACAGGCAGCTTGAGTGGGAACTATCACTTAATTATACGATGGATTATTATTATCAGATGTTTAATTCTCAAGTCTAGTAAATGAAAATTGGAGGTTTACACTTGAAATCTGATGGGATTATAAAATTCCATGAGTGAAAAAAACCACATGTCTAGGGTTTAAGTCATGTTTAAGGGGATTGAAAGATTGTGTTATTAGGGCATGTGAAGGTGGCCAGGATGCAAGGAGGGCTTAACTCTCAGGGAGCAGCAGGGCTCAGGATTTGGAATACAAGTCTTTGCAACTACACACAGGCTCAAGATATGGTACAGTCTTTCCTCTAAAAAACTCTCTAACTTTCCAGAAAGATGAATTCCAGGATGGATTACACACTTTCAGATGACTCTGAAATCAATTACATTGGAATGAGAAAGTCACTTATTTAGTTGAAGCATGGACCTTATTAAGACTTAGCTCCATGTTCATGATTTGTATCAATTGGAGAGTACTAGTATGTTGAATGTGGAACTGACATCATCAAATCATATGGATGCTAAAATATGTCATGTGAATGCCATGTGAACACCAAAATATGTGTAACATACAGAATGCCACTACAGACATATGACTTGCTGAACCTTCAAGTTCATCTAAACAGATGGCTCTTGACTGGTAAGCTATGTTCACTGTGAATATCCAAATACAGTCCATACCGTCCATACGGTCCAGACAATTTATGCAACGGAAGGATAGATACATCCAGGTATTTGTAAATTTGAAGGAACAGATGCTTGCATGCCTGAGGAGGAGGCAACGAAAGTTTCTTTCTGAATTGTATCATGTATCCTTTACTACATGTGATTGCAGATTGGACCTTTTAGCACCTGAACCCTAAAACCTAAAAGGCTCTGGACATATCAGTCATGCTAACGAGTTATTGTCCACACTGTGACCATGCATGATACAATTTTCTCTAACTAATGCAGTCTGCTTCTCTTCATAAACCCTTTTACAATGCAGGCCTCCTTTAGGCATTTCTGCCAACATCACCCTGATTCTTTTCATCCTGTTTGTTTGTTCAGAGATTGCCAGTGCTCAACTCAAGAACTTCACAAATTCAGGAGAGAAGCATTGTAGCTCAAGATCGACAGCAAGTTATTTATCATTCAAAAACTTACACTTCAAGAAAGGGACAACAAGGAAGAAATTTGCACTATTGCAAGGCAAGCACATTGACTGAACAATTCAACTCAACTGAACTTGAGAAGTGGGAGAATTCCCGCAATAAGGTTGAAGAAATAGGATTCAATTCAGAAGATGCTGACAAGATTCTGTCAAAATCCTTCTGTTGGTCTTACTCTTCATTCTGGGGAGAAGATAAGGAGGCAACCGTTCCTGAGCCTGAAGCAGTTGTGGAAACTTTGGGTTACTTGAAGGATCTTGGTGTAGACCTGCCAGAGCTGCTTACGAATTTTCCAGAAGTGGTCGGTCTCTCCAAGGAAGAACTTAAAGCAAATGTGGCCATTTTGGATGCCTCCTGGGGCATCACTGGAAATTCTTTGAAAAATGTGATTACACGGAATCCAAGTGTGCTGGGTAACAATGTTGACTGTAAAGGTGATTGCATTGGCCAGTGTACTCGATGTTGGGTTAGATTTTAACTTTGGAATTCCACACTTGTAATGCCATAGATTCTTAAAGCTAAGCAGGGTCAATAGGTCTAGAACAGAGCTAGGGTTTATTGTCAAACCCTCAAATAGTCTCTTAATCTCAGACTGCAATCAGGTTGGATTCCATATTAGAATATACCTTGGCCTACTCCTCATCAAGCCTAAGAGTATGGGCAGCACATGCAGATCTAGAGTTGTGGTATTTGTTGTCAATTACTCCTGTATGATTGTGCAGAGAAAGAATTGCATTTTAGTCTGTCTGCAGCTCTATGGCTGGACAGTATGTTCTAACACCAAGATGTGAACAGAATCAGAAGATGTTTCAAAGGCTGGATGACGCTTGGGAACCATTACCGGGCAATGGCCATTTATTCGTATCTGAGATCAGCAAGGAAAAGATGCAAAGTCTTCATGGATGCCTTTGGCTACTGAAGAAGCCACAGAGACAATTGTGCATTCTCTTGTATTTGAATTTCATGCCTGTGTAGTTCTTGTTGTGTGGATTCTATAATGTTTACTGGTCACACTGCCTCTGTCTTGTTCTTATGTCACAGACTTGGTGTTTGCCTGCAATTAACCTGGAAGAGACCATGTTGGTTTGATTTGCAGGTCCATAAACTGGTAAAGAGCTCAATCCACATGACATCAAAGAGTTTGGGGTGCACTTTTCCAGCCTGATATTCTGAGGGAATTGAGCTTGGTCTCTATTAGCAGATATATGACTAAAACTATACTTTTGTATTCTGTTGGGTTGTCAACAGAATACAAAACAAAGGATACAATTCGAGTACCTGTTGAATATACTGCCCAGCTTGAGCCATCTAGACCTTCCAACTGTAAGAGACGGAATCCATCCCAATGTCTGCTTCCTCCATTTTGTGATGATTAAACAAATGAAGAAGCACAAAAGCTGCTTGAATCATGCCAAATTCAGAATTCATTGGAATTCCAGTCCCTCACAGTATGAAAAAAAAACCATTGTTGGTGTTTTTGTTGATTGTTCATTGACCCATAAAGAAGACAATTTAGATGCTGTAATCCCACATCTTTGTAATCACAAATTGTCATGGCATTAAGGAATTCTCTGCTGTGATTGCACCTTCAGGTTAGATTGTGATGCCAGAAAGCAAGGTGGTCAAAGCCATAATTGTGGCCAACAAATACACTCCTGCACAGGCCACTGACTTCATTTCTTGTAACTGGTTTTGCAGACCTGCTATAAAAGCCTGGCATTGGTTGGGGTATGTCCACCATCACTGGTTTGCCAAAGTTACTGCATACACTGGTTTGAGACCTGTGATCTTTTTCTGGGTTTAGTTGCTGAAATCCAACTTGGCAGCCAAATCTTCTTCTATTTTCTTTGTGCTGAGCTCTGCTACATTGTCCATCATTATGTATGTGATATGTATGGAAGTTTAGGAATGCAAATGAATACCCAATCCCTATTGATGCAAGTAATTGGTGTCCAAATTGGTATTTGGGTTGATGAACTTCATCATGTTCCTCTTTCTTTTCTTTGCCTGGGATCTATAATACATACATACATACACATACTTCTGTGCTTTGATGAAGATCATGTGTACAGTACTGGGTTTGCCATGTACTGATTTTATCATTAGAATATCCTTAGCAATTGTTAAACTCTCTTATAAGAGCATTTCCAGCCACACCTGGTATGTTATGTGGGTCTTTATTGGTGTCTACCACATCCAAAATAATGTGCAAGTTATTTCTCCATTCACACACATGAACATGAAATATTGGATAGTTTAAAGTGGGCCATTCATTGTGAACAGCCGATCAAAAGGCCCTATTGAAGAGCCTTGTGTAGTATCCTATGTATATTTATAAATCCAAACTGAGCTTCTCTTTAAATAAGGCTTGAACTTCATCAAAACTACCTTGTGTAGGACCTTATACTACTGTCATGGAGATGCTCTAAGTGACTATGGTTCATTGTCTCATCCTTATATGAAGCCTATCTTGTCGGCCAATTCCATATCCTATAACCTGCTGATTTAAAATTTGAACAAATTAGCACACGACATAGAGTAAATTCCAGTACAACAAATTGTTGAATCTATGCTTACAAGATATATTTCAGGAGCAAATGATTTCACTCAAGAGATACATGTCAAAAAGACCCAAGAATAATAGAGAGATCATATCATATCACATGGAGAGCTCACACCCGAAGAAAGGTCTTTCCTTCGATCCAAGATATGTTGTTCAAACCAAATCATGCATCAACCTGATGAAACAAGGGCTCAATGCTAATTTTTCACAAGCTATCAGGACAGTTATTGGTTAAGTTGTACATATAAAACCAACTTTGAGGGTTTCATTGTACTTAAGACGAACAAAAGAAGTTTAGAACTCAGTTCAGAGTGGGTGCATAATGCAGTAGAAGTAGTACAGAATGTTACACTCAAAGTCTTGTATACTTATTACTACTACCTTAACTTACACTTCTTTTTGGCACAGTGAAATGAGCATTAGGCTTATAGATATGGCACCACTCTGGAACATAACAAATGGAGTGGAGTAGTAATAGTTCATTCAATATGCACAATTTTGAAATCAAAACGCCTCTAATCTTGACAACCTTTTTTCTTTTTTATTGTCATCACATACCGTTGTGACTGGCAAATCAAAATCAACCATATTTCATTAGTCACCTTTCTGGAGAGCACTGAATCCTATGCATGTTTACAAGTCCAAACTCAATTTCACACTATTTCAATTTTGTGCTATTGAGAATTTGGCAATTTTTTCCCTTTTAAAAAAAAATCAAAATTAGTTGAATTTACACTTTAAAAATTACAAAAACTTCCCAGTTATTACTTGTCGAAAAACAACAAAATTTGTCCCAAAACAAAAACACGGATTATACAGCTGCTGGTGGAGCTTCTCTTAAGGAACCATTGGAACTAAGTTACTCAACTTGAAATGATAATTATGTTGCTAAGATTTAAAGCCTCTTTTCCAATATACTTAGTACCATGGGTGTCATAAGCCATTGCATCTCCAAGTAAGAAGCATTGCATATCATTATCTTCAGGATTTCACACTTGAGTCAGAAGACTTCAGGATTTCATACTTGAGTAATAAGACACTGAAAC
>Ga0116228_10005707_pt1 | contig 11099 bp, 10 predicted proteins | sample S1TSphfallax_2_FD_89694 | JGI IMG/M metagenome (GOLD analysis project Ga0116228, IMG submission 89694) | Host-associated microbial communities from peat moss isolated from Minnesota, USA - S1T2_Fc - Sphagnum fallax MG | ecosystem: Host-associated > Plants > Peat moss > Unclassified | place... | reverse complement strand
TTAATGTAACCATTATATTGAGGTTATTTATGTTAATAATATTACTTGAATACACATGGAATATGGTTGTTCATATACATTCAAAATATACATTTATAAATATTAGTACACCCAATTATATTCTTTATAATTCACAAAATACACCTTTGTATATTCATAGGGTTGCAACTAAATTGGTGATAGTTGCAACTAATGATATATAAATTGTTCTGCTTGGATGAAAACCAAACTAAACGTTGTTCACATGGAAGGATGAACACCAAAATAGTTGTAAACTAATTGCAATGTAGTTGCAAATATGACCAAAACAAGAAATAGTTACAAAAATGTCCAAATGTAGTTGCAAATAACTAATAATCGCATGTAGTCGTAAATAGAGTGGTTACATTTTGGCCAATTTCTACAAGTGGTAAGACATGTGATTGAACAACCTTAAGTAACATCGCAAGGGTATTTTGTAGTGTTACCTGCAAAAGATAAATACCAATCTTTACATGTGCCACAAGATCAAGAAGAATGGGGTGATCCTCTTCCTAAAAAGGAAAAACTAATGTAGGAATGATCAAAGCCCAACATCCTAAGAAGGTAGTGGTAACAAGTTTGGACCATTAAGGGAACACCTAACCCTTTAAAAAAATAAGAAGAGAAACTTGATGATGAACAAAATGGCCCACTATGGTGTTGAAGGATCCTAAACCTAATAGCTTTTCCAAAATAGTTATGGTACGAACATTGAACTTGGTGTAATGTTACAAAATTCATGTTGATGGAAATAAAATATTTGGTGATTGAACTTGGTGTAATGCTACAAAATACTTAGTGGGGATCTTGTAACAAAAGGATTGTTACTTTGTTTATACATGAATTTATTTTGGGCAATTTATTTGTTATTTAATTCTCCATTGGCACTTGTCATGGGGATCCATTAGGTGGTTTTCTTTTCACCCTAGTTCGTTTTTGCGCCTATTGTAACTCGGTTAACCATTTCCCATCATGTTTGTTTTGTTTCGTTATAAATGACACCCACATCATTAGCTGTGCTTTAGTTGTATTTAAGGTATTTCATCATTTTACTTCTTAGTTAGATCTAGTAGGCCTTGCAATTTAGCTTTGTAAGTGTGTTACTTGGGTTTCTTTTGGGGCGACCTTCAAGGTTTACATTTCCATAAAGTTTTTATACCCCTGTTGGGCACATTAGGGTTTTGGGTGTTCCTTTGGGATCCCTTCCATTCACATCTTCTTTTCTCCATGATGCTTTGGATGATTATGTTTAACACATAGATGCCTTTCCTAGGTTGGGGGATGTGCAGATGGCATTTGGGATTTTCACTTGTTATTTTGTTCAAAGGTTTTATTACCTTCTTCATTTTTTCTTTCATTCCCAAATTTTTAGCACCAATTAGTTTCATTTGATTTGACCCTCATTCATGTATTTGAGACATTTTTAGGGCCACGTTCTTTGGAGTGTTCGAAAGTTCCCCTAATTCATTGGTAATATTTTCTTCCCATCTTTAAAGGTGGGATAGGTGTTGACTTTGCGGAGGTTACCACCTTTAGATCATACTTGGGGAGCTAGGGGCTTGTTGCCCTAATCATTACATCCAAATTTTTGCAAGTTAATTGTCCATTTTTATTGGGGGCCATAAGGCCAACAATTTAGGTCCACTTCCATTCCAAGGTCACTTTAGGTGGGCTTGTGACATTTTACCTTTAGTTGCCTAGGCTTGCATCCCCCCATTTCAGTAACTATTATAAAGAGGAATGGATCATCTTTAGGAAAATATGTTGGAGAGTGTGCATGCACTCATTTTTTAGCGTCATCTCAAAGTTATCTTCTAATTGTCATCACATGGTTGAGATCTTGTGTACGCCAAGTTTGGGTGCTTAGTTTTTTGCTTGCCCATTCATCCCATCTTTTCAAATGGTCTTTAACATTTTCTCCTTAACATTATGCACCAGATTCAACCTCCCCCATCTTGCAATTTGTGGTTTTTTTCAATACATATGTGGCTAGCCCATAGATTCAATAAGGATACACCTATTTTGTTCTGTTCATGGGGGAAAATGCATTGTCATACATGATGCAATTTGGGATTTTTTCACCTTCATCATTAAAGATGTTAGGTTTTATGTTTCATTCAAGCAAACTCATGTATTTTGATACCATTTTTCTAATCATTGCCACAATGAGTGGATATTGTGTTTACAATAGATGGTATTCACATTTTTGTAAATTTAATCATTGTTGATTTGACTTGTGTAAATTTTATTTCACAGGTTGTTTTTTTTCGGGGAGTGGTTGTGACAATTGCAATTTAGGCAAAAGTTGTGTCATATTATGACCGACACTTTGTAGATGATTTTATCCTTTTAGTAGTAAAACTATTTGGATGTTTACATTAGTAGGTTGATGATTTCCACCATCAATGTGCCAACATAGCATGGTAGGCAAAGGGCTTTGGAGGTCGTCCTTTTTTTATTTTACTTCATTTTATAAGTAGAAGGTGCTTGTGATCCTTTAAAAAATTTAGGCCAACCTTATCTTGCAATGAGTAGTTGTTGCAACCCCACTTTGGGTGTCGCAACCCCACTTTGGGGGCAAGTGTGAGAATGAGACTCACACTCCCAAAGTGAGAACTTCGAGTCCTCCGAGACTCCCGCAATTTTAAAGCTCGATTGTAGAGGTCAAAACACCTCGCCTTGAGGTGTTTTTTATATCATTGGAAAGGCCTTGAAGCTTAGATGTCGAAAATGGGCTCGCATGAACCATTCAGACATCTGCAGCACAAGTTATGGTCAAAGAAGGGCCGGGAGTCAAACTGGCAATTTGACTCCCAATCACAAAAAGTCGGGAATCAACCCGACCCCGGTGTGTGTAGATGGAGTGCGACACACCATTGGAAAGCTCTTGAGAAGAGCTACAAGTTCGCTTGAGACCTCATCCCAATCCGAGGTCTGAGCCAGGAGTTATGAGCTCCCAAAGTCCCGGGAGTCCAAACTGGGACAATTTCGGGACTCCTCCTTGGGAGTCCCGGGAATAAAAGCCATTTGGATGCAGGTGCCGCGGAGCAACGCAGAGTGAACCCCATGCGGGGAGGGAGGCAACAACCCCATCAATCATTAGAATAATGTAAATAGTACAAAAGAGGCAGGAAATGCCACCCAATGGTGGCATTGTCCTTGCCCAAAATGTTCATGTGAAGCCACTCATTTCTGAAATCTAGTTCAATGCTAGCTTGAATCTCCGAGTCCTTAGTGGGTTGATGAGTTCTAATGGCCTTCCAAGAGGCCTTACCGACCTCAACGGTGGCCACCCAAGCTTGAGTAAGAACCTTCTTTAGGGAATACTGATCACCAAAGTGTCTCCTACATCTTTCGGACCAGAGGTGATATAAGATGAAACTGCGAAGGATGTCGAGTGGCTGCATGGGGTAAGTGAATCCGCTAGTGTGATAAGCGAGGAGGCCGAGTGGGTCATCGTCGCGCTCGAAGGTCACTTCTCCAAGGAGAATAAAGGGCCAGGTGATCGCAATGTCGTGGGGCGCTTGCCATTCGTCCCATATCCTTTTATAAGCTTTCTAGGTGCGTTGCGCCATGGAGCACTCCAGTAAGCAGTGTTGTGGGGATTCTTCCGCATTGGAGTCGCAGACTTTACATAGCGGGTTGATTTCCATGAGTTGTAACCAGGTGCCCACCGGGAGGCCCTGATTAAGTGTTAGCCATATGAGCGTTCCCACCTTGCGGGGGCGCGCGTTGTGCCAGAGCCAGGCGGTCATCTCGGAAGGAGTGGTGTTTCGGAGGTTGAGGCCTTGAAGGAAGGTCAGCATGTTGGAAGAGTGGGTCGTCTTTTGTGAGTTTATATAGCCCCTTTTGGCCGTGTAGCCAAAGAAAGGCGCGTCCCCCAAAGGTGGGTTGGTCCACCAGTGCCACTCGCCCAGATCCCAAGGTAAGTCCTGTATGAATCTTGTTTCGTGAATCCAGTATAGGAGAGGTTTTTTACCTGGTATTGGCGGGTCTCTGGCCACTTTGAAGGTTGAACTCGGGTTCTCTTGGGAGAAAACTCTGACTGGACAGTAGTTTACCGTTGAGATTGTGAGGGGCCGATGGGTCGTTGCTTGTATGCGGCCACTTGGCGAGACCTTTTGAAACTCAATCACTTTGGCCTTGTCTTGGGTACATTTTAGCACTAGGTACACCCAGTCCAGTGTGTTGCCCGAGCATGGGGTTGGTCTACCAATCCAGTCTCCTATCTTGATATGGCTTTCGTATTCGTCAGGACACCACGGGATGTTAGTCGTGATGATGTCTCTGCATCTCTTATTTGAGGTGTGGTGGCACAAGCCCAATTTCGACAAGCCTTTCCATTCTTTGTTTTTTTCGCTCCATAAGTCCTTGATTCGGGAGCACCCGGCGTGAGCGAACGTGCATCCTTCACTTCAGCCACTTACGCTAAGGGGGGTGCCACTTGCACTGAGTATTGACGAGTTGCCAAAGAGTGGCTGCCTGAGGGTTTCGACTGTTATGGTTGGGTCTGACTTGGTGAGGCCTGACCTCACATTTAGCCATGCGCCAACGATGCTCTTCCACATTGAACATTGTATTATCTTCAGCTTTGGGGCGACCAGGAGCCAGTTGAGGTCCGGGTTATTAAGGCCCTTGCCGTGGACCGAGAGCCTTGTCTAGTCGACTTTGTGCCGCACTAGTTCCTTCTAAGGCTTTCCGCCAGGTGCTAGCCCTCTTATGAATAGCTTAGCGAGTAGCGCCTCAAATTGGGACTTGGGATCGGTGATGCCCAGGCTGCCTTGGGCAATTGGGAGCGTCAATGTGTCCCACTTGACTTTGGCGCGCGCTAGCGCATCCTTGCCGCCCCAAATGAAGTTTCTAATGACCCCCCTCACCTGGCAGCACATTCTGGGATTCGGGTTCCAACATGCTGCCAGGTACCAAAGGGATGCAAGTAAGACCCAATTTGCCACCAGGATCCTGCCTGCCAAAGATAATGTGTTGTGGCTCCAACTGATGAGTTTGCCTTTGAAGGCAATCATCATTATGTCAAAGTTTGCTTCCGGAGTAGGTGGAACCTTACTTGAATTCTTAGGTAACGAGTTCCTTTGCCGGCCGGAATCCACTTAAGACCTTCGTCCCTACCCCATTCCCAAGATCTTTCCTTCTTGTTGGCCCAAATAGCTACAGATTTGTGCCAATTGATCTTTGCACCGAAGGCGTGACAGAAGGTTTTGAAGACTTCTTGCGCCCTTCCCATGTTTGCCGGAGAGCCCTTTAGATATAGACCGGTGTTGTCCACAAAGGTCTGATCCCTGATCAGGCCTCCTCTGGGCAGGGAGAGGCTTTCCACCCCGTGCTTGGGGTCGGCCATCATATACCCCAGGACGTCCGTGGCGAGTATGAAAAGGTAGGGGGCCAGGGGGCACCCTTGCCTTACCAACCTGGCTAATTGGAAGTCGGGTCTAACGGACCCATTGACTTTGATGGCGGAGGAAGCCGCTTGGTACAAGGATGCGACCCAGCGCACCTAGGTATTGCTGAATCCTAGCTTAGCTAGCGATGATAAGAGAAACCCCCATTCGATGCAGTCAAATGCCTTCTCGAAGTCCAATAGGAGAAGGACGAGATTTTAATCGCTTTCTTCCGCCCATCCTAGGGCTTCCTGGGCCATGAAGATGTTGTCCAATATGCTTCTCCCCTCCACAAAGCCCGTTTGGTTGGGCCTTATGATGTGTGTCAGGGCCGATTGTAACCTCCCGGCGAGCGCTTTTGCTAGAATTTTGTAAATGCTGCCTAAAAGAGTAATAGGTCGCCAGTTGTTGAGCCTAGCTCGATCGCCGGTCTTGGGTATGAGGGCTATCATGCCCTTGTTTATAGAGACCGAGGTTGCCTCGACATTGAGCATAGCCGTAAAGGCACTGAGCAGGGTTGGCGCGACCTCATCTGCATACTCGTGAAAGAATTCCATCAGAATTCCATCATGCCCGGGCGCTTTCCCTTTGGGTAGTGCTTTGATGGTGTCTAGGATGTCCTTAATGGTGAGGTCCTTGGTCAGGCTAGCATTAGTATCTTGAGTAACTTTAACCGGCACATTAGACCAGCACTCCGTTTGAGCTTCCGCCGTGCTGGGTGAGTGCGCATCTGAAGAGTAGAGGCGGGCGTAGAAATCGGTTATGTACTGGGTGAGATCCTTCTGAGTCGTGATGGTCCCCATTTTGGTCACTAGCTTTCTCAATAGGGTTTTCTTTTTCCCTATTCAGTGAAAGTCAAAAAAGCTTTTTGAGTAGGTATCCCCGTACCTGAGCCAATTAAAAGAGGAGAGGTGGCGGTTACGTTCGACCGAATCTTGAAAGACCTCCGTAAGTTTATTCTATGAGTCGGAGAGGATGCCTCTCACTTCCGCGTTCGACGGGTCCCTTTGAAGTTGAATTTCAGCCAGTTGGATTTTCTTGGAGCATGCCCTTACACACGTCCCCTTTGCGTGTTTTTTTGCCTTCGAAAGGCGAGAGTTGCACCTCATGACCCTGTCGGTGGTGGCCTGTAGCCAGGCCGACCAACCCAGTTTGTGGGGGGGGAGGCCCAACCCAAGCTTGTAGCATCTCCTTCCTACTTTTTTCATCGCTCAAGAGGGCGATGTCAAAGTGGCGCGAAGGGTTGTTTGGGGTGCTATGTTGCCCCCAAATCGTGATGACGAGGGGCGAGTGATCAGAGAGTTTTCTCACGGAGGCGGCTGCCTCAATTCGCCCTCCCCGTTCCTCCAATGATTGGGAGATCATGAACTTGTCTATCTTGGATACGGCCGAGGTTGCCCCTGCCCTCCCGTTATCAAATGTGAACTCCTTCTTTGTTAGCTTCCTAAAACTATCCTGGCGCCAGGCGTCGGTTAGGCCATATCTGAGCGTCATGTGGTGCCAAGAAGAGGATTCTCTCCTGAGCATTTTCCTTACGCCGGCGATGCCTCTATGGTCGGTCGCTTCAAGGTGGTTGAAATCCCCACCGAAAACGATGTGATCTGAGTTGAGGTTGGCTTGATTGATCCTATGCTAGAGCTGAGCTCTTTCGTCGGATGTGCGAGGAGCGTATACGTTGATGATAGATAGTGTTCCATTATCCGGAGATTGGATAGTGATGAACTGCGCGCGGCCTTTGATCAATGTCCCGTGGGCGGTGATGAAAGGGGCAATTATTTTGTCGACTAGAATGGCCGTGCCGGCGCTTGTTCTTTTCGAGCGTCCCATGGGCATGCCTTCATTCCAGAAGGAGTTCCCTTGCCAGAATTCGATGCCCTTGGTGGAGGTCTAGACTCCCTCCTTTCCTAGGTGATGCTCTTCAAAGAGAATAATCTGAGGGGGGGTTGGGGGTGAGGCGAGCCAAACTTTGATCTCCTTTGGCTTGGTCGAGTTTCCCTTCAGCCCTTTGACATTGAGGGAGGCTAGGGTGAGGGCTTTTTCAGTCATAGGTGAGCCTATTGCAGGCAGTCGGTTGGTTGATCGATCCCGGGGGCCTGCTGTGGTCGCTAAGTGGGGGCTTATGGTCCTCTCCTTCCCCCTTGTTGACCACGTGTGTTGGGCCTATGCTGGCCTTCTGTGGGGACGTCATAAGCGCTAAGTCTAGCTTCGTGAATCTTTTTTTTCTTGCCACTTGAAAGGAGGCGAGTATACTTACCGCATGGTTTTTGTGGGCCTGACGGTTCGAGTCTCCCACGTCCAACTTCCTCAGCAAGTTGTGCGCCGCGACGGTGAACTCAATCTCATTGTTCATGCTTGTAATGTGTTCCAATGCCTTCCAGTGGAGGTGTCGTTTATTCTGAACACTTAATGCGCTAGAGCTTGTGACAATGTGGGCCAAAATGGTGCATTCCATCCCACCTCTACTCGGCTCATCTTGCCAGGTCCATTCTAATTGGGGCCGTTTGTTGATGCTAAACTTATATCTTAATATCTTCTCTTCTAGATCTAGCTCAATGCGTTGGATGAAGTCTGACTAGGCCGTGTTGGGGGACCATTCTTCTTCCGTCACTTTCGTTGGCCCCGTGAATCTTATGTTCAACGGTAAGCTCGGAGGAGCTTGATTCTTTGAGTGCACCAACGTCTCTTTCTGGGAGTTCTTCTCCCTCACCAGGACTGGCTAGATTTTGGCTCTGAATGGCTCTTTGTTTGGCGGGGTTGGGATTCCAAGAGAGGAAAAGAAAGAGGGATGTACTTTTGAATGCATAAGCCCCCTCTTTCCTCCTGGGGTGGCCTCCCGTTGCGTGGTGTGGAAGGGAGATTGAGAAGCATCCTATCTGCGCAAGGCCAGTTTGGGGATATGCCTCCTTCTCCCTTGGAAGGCCCAGCCTTCCGTTGCTTCCCCGTGTGGTCTAATCAGCCTCCTAGCCTCTCTATTACTTTCGCCATGGCTAGCGAATGGATTGGCGTTCGCCTTCGTTGCTTTTGCGCGTGCTTCCGTCAGCTCTGGGATTTTGAAGTGGAGCTTGGCGTTGGGCATGATTCCGCCTTCTTTGGGTTGCTTCGCTTCGGGTTGCGCCCCTCCCTTGGGACGAACTGGGCTCTCTAAAGATTCTCGCATTTCTTGATCCCACATGTCGTTGCTCATCGGTTTCCTATGATTGGAGACTTGCGCCGAACTTTCGGAGTGGGGGAATGCCTGTCGGGCTGGTTGTAAGAGGGTCTGGGTGAGGGGGTACCTTGCGTTAGGTGCTTCGGCCCGCGTTTCGTCGGCCCTCTTGGCATGCGAATTTGATGAAGCATTTGAGGGTGGCTTTGGTTTGCCTACTTGGGCCGCGCCTTGTACCATACCTCGTGCGGCCGGCTCCTCCCCCGTGTTTGCGCCCCGGGAGGGATTGTGTTGCGAAGGGCCTTCCCGGGGTCTAACTATGTTCGTGTTGCAAGCTTGGGCGTGATGGCCGAACTGGTGGCATTTCCTACACTGGTTTGGAAGACCAGAATAGATAATTTTTTGTCGAATTGTGTTAATGGTTGTTGCTCCTTCAGCCATTGATGGGATTCTGATGAATCCCACTAGCTTGGAGATGTCCTGCACCTCTACCGTTACCATGGGGCCCGTCGGCCTCTTGATGTATGACTTGGCCGCTTCTATCTCCAGAACCACCCCAAGCTTGCTTACCATAATGGTGAGGGCTTTGACGTTTCGAAATTGTTCATGCAAGTCTAGAAATTGTACCTTTATTGTGTGTGTGAGGAGCGCTTCCGCCCCTTACGCACTTGAATCAAAGTCTGGTGAGAATCTTGAGAAGGAGAGGCTGAGCCCACTCAAGTCTACTGTTGTAAGCTTCCTTGTAGCGATGGCACCTTCTTCGTTCTCAAAGAGAATTAGAAAGTAGCCTCGGGTTAGGAGCATTGTTGAGGTGAAGGACGTCGGTAGGTGGAGTTTCAGACATTCGTGCAAAGCTTTGAATGTTGCTCTCCCCCCCAAGGTGCGATCGATCATAGTTCTATGAGCTTTCTTGGCAGCATTGCCTTGCATTTTGAGCACCATATCTTGTGGGAACTCCGCTTCTAGTTCCAAGCTATAATCCATCGACGACGGGCCTTGGGGATCCGCTCCCGTGGGGGGAATCGTTCCTAGTCCTTTGCCTAGACGCGTGATCGGAGTTGGGTTGGGAGGAGTGCCTTTAAAGGTGTTCGATCCCCTTTTTGAATCACTTCTCCCACTTGAGTCTTTCTCCTCAGCAACTAAGAGGTCCTCCCTTGAATCACTTCTCCCACTTGAGTCTTTCTCCTCGGCAACTAAGAGGTCCTCCCTTGTCACCTGCCTTGCGGCAGTAGCACCCAGGATCTCCGAGCTCAGACCTTGACCCGCCACCTTAGAGTACAATTCTATTAAGCGGGGGAGAAGGAGAGAGTGAGAGTTTTTTGGAAGTACCTGGGGTTGGGAGGAGCTGTCAAGTGTCCTGGCTGCGCCCTTTGCGAATTGCGACAAAACATCTCGGTGTCTAATCAGTGAAGGAGACCGTTGAGGACGTCCTTCGTGGGATTCCCCATCGCTCCTTGCAGTGGCCGCCTTCGCGTCCTTGCTTGGAGCTTGGAGTCTCCCCGATTTGCTGAGGGCGGCCGGGTCCATCGGTGCTTGACTTGCATTCGCCCCTTTTTTGCGGAGCAAGCTTTCCGGGATGAGGGAGCTCGGCGCTAAGAGGACTTCGCAATGGTCTTGCACTAACGGCTCGGAGAGTCTGTTGGTAGCCGACGAGGCCTCCTTGCTTGCCGGGCGGAAAACTTTGGTGCCATTGCCGCCGCCAAAGCTCGATTTGTTGCTTTTGAATTTTTCGAACCCTAAACGCGCGCCGTGCCCCGCTTTTTGTATTCGGTAAGCAATCAGAGAGGACTCATTCAGCTTGGAGATTTGCTTATCCTCTGAATCAGAGCATATTTCCATCTTAATCATCGAAAAACGCTTAAGAAAAAACTAAAGATTGCTAAAAATAGGCTGGAGAATTGTGAGCTACTCTGATACGCATCAAGACAAAACAAAGCTCATTGTGCTGCGAAGCATTGCCGCCTCGGAGCAACGCAGAAAATACTATATGGGGGAAGGTGGTGGTTTCCCCCGAGTCCGGGCCATGGTGAGTCAAGTGAGTCTGTGTTGCCCATGGCTTGTCCCAACACCCAGAGTGTTTTCAAAGGGGAACTAACCAACTTGTGGTTGGTTTTGCTGTAGGTTGCGAGTGAGTGAATAAGCTTGTCCCTTGTCCTAGTCCTATCCCGGAGCCTTAGCACGCCCCTTTACCCCTTTTAGTGCTAAGTGTTGGGAGCGTACCCTCAAGTCCCCAAACTTCCGCATTCTTGAAGCTGAGGCCACCTTGGGCCTAGCTTGGGACTTGGGGCTACGTTAGTAGTTGTAGTAGTTGTAATAGCTGGAAAGGCCTTTCTTCAAACTTGGTGTTTTTCCATGGGTTTTTGCCCATTTTTTTACATGACTTGTTTTGTGGTCTTAATGATGGGTTTAGGTCTTAGGGTTCTTGATTTCTCTTCTCAAAGCTCCCATTGTGCATTTTGCATTTTTGGGTGTGATATTTTGTTTGGACTTTGATTTGATTTATTTATTCCCTTGGTCCCGTGCTAGATGTTTTTCTT
>Ga0116228_10005706_pt1 | contig 11100 bp, 8 predicted proteins | sample S1TSphfallax_2_FD_89694 | JGI IMG/M metagenome (GOLD analysis project Ga0116228, IMG submission 89694) | Host-associated microbial communities from peat moss isolated from Minnesota, USA - S1T2_Fc - Sphagnum fallax MG | ecosystem: Host-associated > Plants > Peat moss > Unclassified | place: USA... | reverse complement strand
TGCTTCGACCTTGTTGGTGAAGTAGTTGAAGGTCATGACGGCGGGGATGGCGACGAGCAGGCCGAACGCTGTGGTGACGAGCGCTTCTGAAATACCACCGGCGATGGCGCCGATACCGGCAGTCTTTTCCGTCGCGATCTTCTGGAAGGCGTTCAAAATACCGATCACCGTTCCGAAAAGGCCGATAAACGGGGCCGTGGAACCGATGGTCGCCAGACCGCCGAGGCCGCGCTTCAGCTTGGCGTGGACAATGGCTTCCGCACGCTCAAGGGCGCGCTGGCTGGACTCGATCTGACCTTCTGTGACGGTGCCGCCCGAACCGAAGTTGCGGAATTCCTGCAGGCCTGCCGTGACCACTTCTGCCAGGTGCGACTTCTTGTTGCGGTCCGCAACCTTGACTGCTTCATCCAGCTTGCCTTCGCGCAGGGCGCCGGCAACACGGGGAGCAAAGTCACGCGACTGCTTGCGGGCTGCGTTGAAGTAAAGCGCACGATCGAAAATCACCGCGAGCGACCAGATCGACATGATGAAGAGCAGGATGACGACGGCCTTGGCGAGAAGACCCATGTTATGCCAGAGATCAAGCGGGCTGAAGCCTACGGTCGCCTGGTCCTGGAAAAACAGGCCGACGGTCGCCATGTGAAATGAGGGATGGATCGCAAGTTGGGTGAGTTGAGCGAGAATCACTGAATCTTTCCTCCTGAAACTTTTGGTACAACGGGTGGGAACTTCGCGATGCTAACACCTGATCACTTTGGTTACGTATGCCCCGAAGTGGCCAGAGATGACAAGAGTGAGTAACACCTAGGTAGTGGGAAATTTCTTCCCGGCGACCCCGTCCGCTGGCAGGGCCGCCTGGAAATCAATCGACGAAACTAGCCGCCCATGTTGAAGTTGACGTTGACCGTGGTCTCGACTTCGACAGGCTCGCCGTTCAACAGATAAGGCTTGTAGCGCCAGGTCTTCACGGCCTGGAGTGCGGCAGCCTGCAACATGGGAGGGCCGCTTACAACGCTGAGACCTTCGATGGAGCCGGTCTTGGAGATAGTGGCATGCAGCACCACGGTGCCCTGGATGCGGGCCGCCTTGGCGATCGCCGGATACACAATGTCAGAGCCACCAATCTTGTTTCCGTTCATGACGCCGGACGAGATGGTCACTTTCTTGGGAGGAGCGGCCTTGACAACCGGTGCGGGGCCAGTGCCGACGCCACCGAGCAGGCCGCCAATAGCGCCACCGGGAGCTCCGCCAGCCATGCCTTCCATACCGGCAATGCCTCCGGTCGACGGTGGCGGGGCCGAATCTTCAACTACTTTCTTGATTTCTTTGGGGATCTTGGTCGGCGCGACGAGCTGGTCCTGCAGCATTTCCGACTTGATCTGAACTTTGGGTGTCGGCGGCGCCGGCGGTGGTGGGGGCGGCGGAGGCGGAGGCGGCGGGGGTGCGACCAGCAAGGTCGTCAGCATCTGCTTCGGCAGGGACTCGAGATGAAACAAGGGATAGAGAATCATGGCGATGAGGATCGAGCAATTGATGATGATTGCTGCGATGCTCCAGTACTTGCTCTTGGTCTTGAGCTTTCCGCCGGACTCCATCAAAGCGTCTTCAAACATGGCCTACCTCGGATGGGTGATGGGTATCTACGTCTTAACCGGTATAGACACCGGGGTTGCAGATTTTGTTCCCGGGAGTTGAATTTTCCGTGGAGACCCTTGTATAGGAGTCGCGGCAGGGGTGTCAAAGAGATTGAGTCGCGTCCGAGGCACTCCGTCCCCATCGACGATCGGGCGGACGAGCAGGCTTCCCATTCATGACGTGTTCTTTGCGTCATGAATGGGAGACCGTGATCTTAAGTGCCGGGAAGCCTTTAGGCGCGGGCTTTTTTCGCAGCAGGCAGCGCTGCCGCTTTCCCATGCGTCGTGCGCCACTGCTGGTAGGCCACCAGCATCGGCGCGGCCACGGCGATCGATGAATACGTCCCGATGAGAATGCCGACGACCAGCGCGAACGAGAAGCCCCGCAGTACTTCGCCGCCGAAGAGATAAAGTGCCAGGACGGTCAGAAAAGTAAGGCCGGAACTCAGCACAGTCCGGCTCAGCGTCTGGTTGATGCTGCGGTTCACGACGTCTGCCAGCGGCTCGCGGCGGTTCATGCGCAGGTTCTCGCGGATACGGTCGAAGACCACAACGGTATCGTTCATGGAGTAACCGATGAGCGTGAGAATAGCGGCGATGACAGTGAGGGTGATCTCCTTATTGAAAAGGCTGAAGAAGCCGACCGTGATCAGCGTGTCATGGAAGACCGCGACCACAGCCGCGACGCCATAGATCAGCTCGAAGCGGAACCAGAGATACACCAGCATGCCGGCCAGCGAATACATCACGGCCTGAAAAGCCTGATTGCGGAGCTGCTTGCCCACCTGCGGGCCCACCACTTCCGAATTGAAGACGTTGAAGCCGGAAAGATAGCTGTCCTGCTTCAGTTCTGTCACGACAGCCGGATCGGCAACGCCGGTAAGGGCATCGATGCTCGGCAGCAGGCCGCCGTGCTGTTTATCGCGGGCCTCGGCAATGGCCGTGGCCTGGGCCAGGTAATGCGTGGGTCCGGACGCTGCGCCAAGGTGCTCTGGGTCTTTCTGCGAAAGCAGGTCGGCGATGGCATCGCGGCTGGCGTTGTCGAGGTCCAGTTTGCCTTCAGCCGTTGCGGCAGTGGTGGAGTAAGAATGCTCCAGCGCAGCGACAATGCTGGAGCGGCCCGCGTCGAGATTGTTTTCGCTCGTCTCGCTCTGCGGCAGCGAGACGATGACTTCATTGGTGCCGACACCGAACGCCTGGATGGTGAAGCCATGAATGCCGGCGCGATCGACGGCGTGCCGAATGTTGTCGATGTTCAGGGCCTGTTCTGTCTTGACATAGACCAGTGTGCCGCCCTTGAAGTCGACGCCGCGCGGAATGCCGTGCCAGAAGAGCATCGAGAGCACACCCGCGACGCTGAAAACGAGCGAGAAGCCGAGGAAGATCCACTTCTTGCCGAGCCAGTCGATTTCTACTTTGCGAAACAATTCCACGTCTAAAGAGCTCCATCCCTATGCGCTGCGCCTCAATCCTGCGAGGCTGCACTGGTGTGTCTGGTGTGTCTGGTTTATCGCGGCAGGCCCATGCCCGCCTTGATGATCTTGTTTTCGAGAAGCATGGCGACTGCCACGAAGAGTGCGCCGGCAAGCAGACCGCTGCCCAGGCTGCGCGCCCAGTCTGCTGCGGTGATGTTTTCATTCTTAGCCAATCGAAAGCGCCTCCCCGCGCTGTTTGCGGTTGAGATTTGCGTCAAAGATAGTCCGCGAAACAAAGACCGCGGTAAACAGGTTCGCCAGCAGACCGAAGGTGAGCGTCACTGCGAATCCGCGCACCGGCCCAGTGCCGAAAAGGAAAAGGATCGCTGCGGACACGATGGTCGTGACGTGCGTGTCGATGATGGTTGTCCACGCATGCGCAAAGCCCTGGTCGACGGCCGCTGCGGCGCTCTTGCCGGCATGGAGTTCTTCGCGGATGCGCTCGAAGATCAGCACGTTCGAATCGACGCCCATACCAATGGTGAGGATCACACCGGCGATACCCGGCAGCGTGAGCACAGAACCGGTATAGCCCATGAACCCGAGCAGGATGACCAGGTTCAGGAAGAGCGCGAGGTCGGCATTGATGCCCGCGCCGCGATAGTAAACGAGCATAAAGGCCATGACGGCCAGCATGCCGACGATGGATGCCAGGACGCCCGAACGGATAGAATCCGCGCCAAGCGACGGGCCCACCGTGCGTTCTTCAAGGTAATGGATGGACGCCGGCAGCGCGCCGGTGCGCAGCATCAGCGACAGGTCCGTCGCCTTCTGCTTGCTCAGGCCCATGATGCGGCCCTGGTCGCGGATGGCCTGCTCGATATTCGCGACTTCCTGCACTTTGTTTTCCAGCACAACGGCCAGCGACTTGCCGACATTCGCGCTGGTGAACTGGTAGAAGCGATCGCCCGCGGCCGTGGTCAGGATAAAGGTGGCATCGGGACGCTGGTTTTCATCCACGCCGGGCTCGGCATCGCGGAAGTCCGTGCCGGACACGACAGGCACGCGCGTCAGAATGTAGTACTGGCCCTGCAGACCGGGCTCGTTACCGCCGTAGGGGAGCAGTTCCTGGTCGGGCGGGACCGCGCCGGCGGAGGCAGCATCTGTGTATGGCCCGCTGACGACCTGGTGGATTTCAAGGCGCGCCGTGGATTGAATAATGTCGCGCACCCGGCCGGGGTCGTCGACACCGGGAAGCTCAACCAGGATCTGGTCTTTCCCGAGGCCGTATTCCTGGACCGTCGGCTCGCTCACGCCCAGCGAATTGATGCGCTGGTTGATGGTGTCGATCTCCTGCTGCATGGTGCGGGTATCGAGCGCCTCGATCTCCGCCTGCTTCATGGACAGCGTCCAGCTATTGTCCGGCGCGGAGGAGATGGTGTACTGGTTGCCGTATTTCGAATCGAGCGTGCTGCGCAGGTCGCTGGTCTTATCCGGCGAGACGCCCGTGATGCGGATGGTTTCGGGATGGCTCGGATCGGGCTTGGTGACCGATGCACCCGTGACGCCCGCAGTCGCCAGGTCCTGCTGGATGCGGACCAGGTCGCTATCCGTGCGGTCACTGAGTGCTTCATTGACCATCACCTGCAGGACCAGGTGTGTGCCGCCCTTCAGATCAAGCCCCAGGCTGATGCGCTTGCCAATGGCCTGCTGCAGGGCCTTGCCGCTCAGGCCATGCGGAATACCGAAGATGCCGTAGATGAAGACAAGTAGGACGGCAATGATGACGATGAGCTTGGTGGATTGATTCTTCTTCATGGCGGTAGCGTGGGCCGGTGGGGCCGGTTACTTGGCTTCCTCTTCATTGGTGGTGACGGCAGCGATCGCACTCTTCACGATTTCAACCTTGATGTTGTCCGGGGGCAGCCGCAGCGTAATCGTGTCATCGCGCAAGGCAAGAATGATGCCGCGCATGCCGCCGGTGGTGGTAATGCGGTCGCCGGGCTTGAGTGCAGCCAGCATGTCCGCCCAGACCTTCTGCCGCTTCTGGTTGGGGCGGATCAGCATCAGGTAGAAGACGCCGATGATCAGGATGAAGGGCAGAAACGTGGTAAGCGCCTGCGGTGAGAGGCCGGGGATGCCGGCGAAGAGAGCCGCGTACGCAGTGCTGCAGATGATTGCCGATCCAGTCAAAAGTCTTCCTTCCAAAACACAGCCTCCATGAAAAGGGGGCCTTCCACTCCATGACGGCAGGCGCGCCGCAGCCAGACCTCTATTGTCCCACTCTGAACGCTTCAGAAGGAGGAGAAGGTGGCTGAAAGGACGCGCTGACGCTCAAAAAGCGCTCTTTTTCGTACCGTTCCGGGGCAATTTTGACCATAAATTCGCAGGTTTTGGCATGTTTTGTGCCGCTACGCTGCTATGAATGTGTCGCTATCGGGCCGGCTGACGCTCTTGCTACCGCGCGCACACGGGCCAACAGGCTGGGGAGGGTACCTATCGCAATAGCCTGCCTTACCGATTGCATTAAGTCAAGGTAGTAGGCCAGGTTGTGAATGGTGTTCAGGACCATCGACAGCGGTTCCTGCGACGCGGCGAGATGGCGCAGGTACGCACGGGTGTAGCGGCGGCAGACCATGCAGGTGCATTCCGGGTCCGCGGGGCCCTGGTCTTCGGCAAAGCGGCGGTTCTTGATATTCAGGCGGCCCTCGGAGGTAAAGAGGAGGCCGTGGCGCGCGGCGCGGGTGGGCAGCACGCAATCCATCATGTCAACGCCCATCATGGCGTATTCGACAATCTCCTCCGGGTAGCCGACACCCATCACGTAGCGGGGTTTGTCCTTTGGCAGATGAGGGAGCGTCGCTTCAATCACTTCGCGGGTGAGGTGCCGAGGCTCACTGACACTGAGGCCGCCGATGGCGTAGCCCGGAAAATCCATGGCGACGAGGCGCTCAGCGGATTCGCGGCGCAGGTCTGGATACATGCCCCCTTGGACGATGCCGAAGAGCGACTGCGTCCTGCCGGCGAAATCCGCGGCCCATGGGACTTCGTGTTTGTGCGCCTCGAAATACGCCTTACTGCGTTCCGCCCAGGCGAGCGTGATATCGAGTGATTTGCGGGTGCGGGCGTAGTCGGCGGGGTACTCGGTGCACTCGTCGAAGACCATGAGGATGTCGGCGCCGAGGGCGATCTGGATTTCGATGGAGCGCTCCGGCGTGAAGAGATGGCTGCTGCCATCGAGGTGGGAACGGAAGTGGACGCCGTCGTCGGTAACTTTACGCAGCTCGTTGAGGCTGAAAACCTGGAAGCCGCCGGAATCCGTGAGCATGGCGCGGGGCCAGCTGATGAATTTGTGCAGTCCTCCCATGCGGCGGACCAGTTCGTGGCCGGGCCGCAAATAGAGGTGATACGTATTCCCAAGGATGACGCGCGCGCCAAGGGTCTCAACGATCTCCTGCGGGACGGCTTTGACGGAACCCACTGTGCCAACAGGCATGAAAACCGGGGTCTGGACCGCTGCTTCCCCGGAAGCATGCGGCAAATCTATGCGGCCACGGCGGGCAACTCCCAACTCGGCATCGATGGTGTAGGTCAGTGGGGTGTAGGTCAGTGGCACTTGATGATTGTATTGGGTGGGTGCGAAGAGCAGCAGGCCGAAACCTACAAGCTCTTGGCGGAGCGTCTCTCCCGTTGGACGTCTCAGCGCCGTGTATGAAGCAGGTTTCGACGGCTACGCCTTCAAGGGGCTGCATCTCCACGCCGGCGCTGGCCGCGGGAAGACCTCGTAGGCGTCGCAAGAGTTTGCGCCGCGGCTCGGATAGCCAGCTCGAGCCAGACCCCTTGATCTCCGTCGTATCCGCAGCTCGATTTAGAGCTTGCGAAAGCGCCTGCAAGGTTTAGATTGGCTTGCGAGGCTGCATCCGATGAAAGCGCTGTGGTGGTGGGTCCTCGCAGGATGTGTACTCGCGGCTGTTTTATTCGGCCTGTGGGTTTTTCCCGCAGGCGATAAGGACATCCAGGGAGCAACCAGCGTGACGGCGAGCGTACCCGGCATGAAAGGCGTCAGCGTTACGCTCGGGACAAACAAGCGCATCGTCCAGAAGGGAGAGACACTCGACTTCTCGATGCGGATCGACAACGCGACTGACGCCACGACCGGGCCGGTGGCGATTGTATCCACGCTGGAGCCTGGATTCCAGTATCAAGCACTGGTCTTTGACCAGACCATCGTTGCCGGGCGCGGCTCACTCCAATCGCACCCACTTGCCCTGACGCCGTATGCTGACCAGGGTGTATTTCTGCTCTCTGTTTCGTATGCAATTAAGGACAGCGCTGGGAATAGCCATCGCGGCGCGATCAGCAGCGGCAAAATCGAGCTGAAAGATCCGGACAAACTGAGATGGCAGGTCTTTGGGAGGCGCGCGGTAAGCCTTTTCAAAGACCTGACGCTCCCGCTGGTCGTCGCGTTCCTTGGCTTCTGGTTTCAAAGCCAGCAGGCGCGCCGGGACGAAGAGAGCCGGAACAAGGCGAGCGAAGAATCCCGGCGCGAAGAGATTTGGAAGACCATCCTGCCGAATTTCTATCTGCTTTCTGAAAAGCACTATCAGCCGATCGTGCGCAGTCTGCGCCTCGTAGAAAAGCACAGTCAGGTCGATCAGGGCGGGGCCATCCCGTCAGTCGAACGACTCTGTTTTGAGTTTGTTTTCCTGCTGTTCCGGATGGACTTACTGCGCCAGACCCACGGCCAGATATTTTTCAAGAGCCGGAACGGGGAGCGCCTGGTGTCTGGCGCGTGGCTCGCGCTGATCCAGGGCAGTGAACTCGCGCTTGAGCGCGGGTGTATCGACGCAGCCATGCGGGAGATGACGACAAAGACGGTCTATCAGGATTTTATGGTCCAGCCGCGAAGTATGGCCTGGAGCCAAATCCTGCAGAAATTTCAGTTGTGGGTAGGCCTGAAGGACGCAAAGAAAAACTTCGCCAGCTATCTCGGCCTGATCGCGATCTTGAAAATCGTCTTCCGTTTTGAGGCAAACCAGCCGTTCGACCGTGACTGGTACGGAGAGCCGCCGGAGTTCGAAATGCTCGACGGGGATAGATACATCTATCCAGAAGAAGATGTCTGCAACGACGCCGTTGCCAAGGTGAGAGAGCAGGTGACCCCTTACAGGGAAGGGGTATTAGCTTATCTGCGGTCGTTCAGGAAGGATGCTTAGAGGACGTCTGTTCCGGACATAGTCATCACCTTGGAAAAAGTATACACCCTGTAGCTGGGAGGGTCCCCGGTTGAATCACTCCCCGATTCGCCAGCGTAAGCCGATCGTCCCCACCTGCGGTGTTGCCAGGGTCAGGACCGGGGTCCTTCCCGCCTGGATCGTCCGATTGAGCAGGTTCTGGCCTACGGCGTAGACTTCGACACCATGGCCGAAGTTGTGGGAAAGATAGCCATTTAACTCGAAGAAGCCGCTGAGGCGGAACGTGTTCGCGTCGTCATCGAACTGGTGGCCGGTCACCCGGCCTTCCAATCGCAATAATCCCAGTTTCGGGTGCGTCGCCTGCACTTGCGCGGTCGCCATGTTGTGGGCAACCTGCGGTATCCACAAGCCGACAAGGGACGGTTGCGGCTTGAACTGGGTCACAGTCGCGTCGGCGAACTGGTAACCACCGGTTGCGGTGAGCCAGCGAAAGGGATGAGCTTCGAAATCGAGGCTGATGCCGCGACTACGGATCTGGCCGAGATTTTCGCGCATATCGGTAATGGCAGTGGGGGTCACGGTGATGGTCAGGGCCGTGATGGGACGATTGACTTCTGTCCAGAAATAACTGGCGCGGACCGCCGGGATGTAGCCATGGGGTGAAACGGCGACTCCGCCTTCCCAGCCGGTGGCGCGTTCGGAGAGCAGGTCCGCATTCGGGAGGGTCGTAGTCTGTCCGACCTGGCCGGTGCGATAGAGTTCGTTCTCAGTGGGGGCGCGATAGGCGCGGAAGGCCGTGCCGGTGACAGCGAAGTTCGACGTGAGATGGCGCAGAATGCCGATGCGCGGGTTGAAGACATTCTGGCTGACATTCGGCTCCGGCGCGGCAGTCGGCTGGTATCGGTACGCGTCAAAGTTGCGGAAGAAGTCGACGCGGCCGCCGGCGCTGAAGGTCCACTTCGCCGGTGTCCACAGGACCTCGCCGTAGAGTCCGGTCTGCCGCTGGCGAGCAGTGATGTCCTTGGTGCTGTTCGGCATGCCCTTCGTTGCCCCAGCGACACTGTAGCCGATCTCATGATCCTCGGCGCGGACATCGCGGGTGTCTGCGCCGCCAAGCACCAGCAGGTCGGGGCGGATGGCCTGCGTCCAGCGGACCGTGCCGCCGAGTTCCGTTGCCGGCGTTTCGACAAAGCGCGTCAGCGATTCCGAGGCACGACCGGTAGCGATCGACGAGAAGGTCTGGCGGTAGTGGTCGCTGGCGCCGTGGAGACGAACAAGCAGGCTGCCGCCGGACGCATTCGACCAGTCGCCGCCGCTCTCGACCCGCCAGAGGCGCGTGCCGTTGGATGTGAGCGGGGTGCCGTTGCTGCGCGCTTCGTTCAGAAGATTGCTGCGGAAAAAGACGTTTCCCGCAGTGGGGCCAGTGCCGGGCAACGTGCGGTCGGCTTCGATGCGGCCATTCTGCGCGTGAACCTCAGACGGGACATCGACGAGCCCCCGGACCGATGGCGCGACCAGGGTATACCCATCCGTGTCGAGGACCCCGCCAGTGGCAAGGCCTGACCAGGGGCCGCGATGGATGGCGCCGAGTGCTGCCTCGTCGAGAGTATGCAGCGAGCCATAGCTGGTATTCAGTTGGAGGGTATTCGCGGAGGGTTTGAGTTCATCGAGATCAAGGACCCCGCCGATGGCGCTTGAGCCATAAAGATCGCTCGCGCCACCGCGCACGATGGTCACAGATTGGAGGGCCAGCTCGGGAATCTCGTCCCAGTGGATCCAGCCGCCGTAGGGGTCGTTGAGCGGATCCTGGTCAGAGAGGACGAGGGTCCGGCTGGCCGCTGTCGAGCCGAGGCCTCGCAGAGAAACCCCCTGGGATGTCGGGTTGGCGACGAGAGAGCTGGTGCGGCGGAAGAGGTCGTAGCCCGGTACCTGGCGGAGCTTATCGTCGAGTGCCTGGCCACTGGTCTGGGTCAGGTCGCTCTGGGTGACGAGCAAGGTGCTGGCGGGTGTGTCTTGCTGGCTGAGCGGAGAACCGTAGGCCGTGACTTCGACGGTTTGTTGGGCGAAGGCGGGCTGCAGGGTGATCTGCATGGGCGCGCCAGTCGTAACGGGTATCTCCACGGGCTGGAAGCCCGGCGCTTCAACACGCAGGAGCGCACCTGCCAAAGAGCGGCTTAACTGGAATGTACCCGCTCCATCCGTGAATAGCGGCGTCCTCTTGCCCGCAGCGATGACCTCAACCTTCGCCTGTGGAATCGGCCTGCCATTCGCATCGATAATGCTGCCCATAAGGGCTTGCGGGACAGCGGAAATCTGCTGCTGGCCGCTCACTCGATGCGTTGAGACGAGCATGGGCATCAGGAAAGCCAGGGAGCGAATCAGGGTGGTACCGATATAGGAGCATTTCAAGGGCATGAATAAGGATCTTTGGGTCAGCGGGTTTTGGCTACTATACGGATTCGCCGGACAATTCACCATCCTTGAATCGGGACAGCAGGTCAGTGTGCAGCCGAGGCTCGGCCTGGCCTGCGGTGCAGCCCCTGGCCCGCTTTGCGGCGCGCGAACTGCAGGCCGCTCCAGTCTGCATCGACAGCGCAGACCTTGAAGTCGACCCAGCCGCGCGCTAGGCCAATGGTTCGGACGTCGTTCTGGTTATAGTCGGCGCGCAGGCGGCCTGTCTGCTTGGGATGGATGATCCAGACGGTCGAACCCGGCGGATAGGCGGCGTCGATTGTCTCGAATGCGGTCTCCACGTCGGTGGCAGAATGGGTGACACAAAGGCACAGATGCGGCCCGCGGGACTGGATGCGCTTGCTGATGGTTGCCGCGTCGCCGATAGCTGGAAGCAGGAAGTCG
>Ga0116228_10005703_pt1 | contig 11103 bp, 8 predicted proteins | sample S1TSphfallax_2_FD_89694 | JGI IMG/M metagenome (GOLD analysis project Ga0116228, IMG submission 89694) | Host-associated microbial communities from peat moss isolated from Minnesota, USA - S1T2_Fc - Sphagnum fallax MG | ecosystem: Host-associated > Plants > Peat moss > Unclassified | place: USA... | reverse complement strand
TTCCCTGTATTGCCAATTCAAAGCTGCACAGAAAATTCAAGGTGTGGTTGTCAAGCAAGATGGTAACATTGTACTTGTGCTTGAAAACAAAGGAGCCAACAAGTCCTGCTCTTTCTGATTGAACAAATTGTGGGCAGATATTAAGTTAAACTCCTGTACATCAAATTAGAAAGTCACATATCAGGATCATTGCAACTGTTCAAGAAAATTTTCATAGTTCTCAAATCAGTCTAATTCTCATATTTTCTGCATCTTTAGAATACCCTCACCCAACATACAAATGCTGAATGTTAGATCCAATGTCACTCAGGAGAGATTCTGTCCTTGATCCTTACCTTCTGAGGTCTTAATGAATGTGGCAGAATCTCTTCCACTACAATTACCTGTCCTAATGCAGATTACAGTGGATTTTCTGATGCAAAGAGAACTAAAAGAGTGCCAAACAAAGGTATCAAAAGTAAAATCAAGAGAAGGTGTTCTGCCTGAGAGAGAGAGAGAGAGAGAGAATACTAAATCACTTCAAGTTGAAACAGGTATGGTGGTTCCCTGCACAAAATAGAGACGGGCAAAATAGAAGAAGGTCATGCAATCAATCTCCCTTTTTGTTTTTCCAGATGATTTGGATTCCTGGAGATTCAAAAGGGGGTTGGCATTGTTTTCTTCCAAAACAAAAACTGACAATCTCTTTGATAAGAAAGTTTCTTATACTAATCAGATTAATTTCTGAACTCACAATGAATTATTCTTGAAACCCTAAATCTAATCTCTAGCAGGAACTGTGCTGTGCAACCCTAAATGTATTCCCCAGGAGGTGAGCACAGAGAGAGACACACACAGACAGTTGGAGAGAATGGGATAAAGAGAGAAGCTCATTTATAAACACTCTGTAGTAACCGCACCATGATCAAGCTTTGGCCCCAGTGCGTGCCCCATATGCAGTTTACTCGCAGTTTTTCGTGGACTTCTCTACAGTCGAAGCTGAAGACATTTTCCTTTTCAGGACTGATGATCGACTGATGGGTTGTCAAGCCTATTCGCGAGGCTTATCTGCCATCGCTACTACTACTATAATCTGAGTATCAATGGTGATCCTGGATTTCTGGGACGTTGTAAATGCTGGATGAGCCAGAGTAATAAGAAGAAGTGCCGGAGTAATAAGGAGAAGAGCCAGGGTCTTGGGTTTGGAGCTTGAGCCGTCTTCTCCATGCTTCCTTTGTGGCATTCGTATTTCATGTGAAGGCTCGTCTCGTCTCGTCTCTCTTCGACTCATATATGCTATATCTTCCTAGTATTTGAGAACGACTTTGTGGTGCACTCACTCAACCAGGGAGGTGGTGTTGCTGTTGGTTTTCCTTCCTTCTTCAGAAATTTCTCGCGGATTTTCTCGCGGAGGTGCACAATTCGTCATTCATTGAAGAAGATTTCAGGTTTGAACTTATGATTCAATCTTTGAGGTTGTAGTCTTTGGATTCACCATTCTCTTTTGACCTTCCCGTGGACATGTATCCTTAGGATCTTCTTTTTGTTCTTCTTGTTCTTCTTGTTCTTGTTTTTCCAATGTCAACTTTCTTTGTGGTAGAAAGGAAGTTTTTCTTAGACAAAACAGAGGAAGAAGTTTTGTTTGAACTTATCAGAGGCAGGAGAAGATCGGAAGTCAATTTGTAGAATCAACTACAATCATTGTTACGGCAGGGTGATGATGCTTCAAGCTGCTGCAGAAATGATGTTAAGCCAAAAACCCTGGACATGAATTCTGGAATGCAGGATTTCCATCTCAGATTTCTCCCATAGCTTTTTTTAGGGTTTTTGTTTTCTTTCGAGTAGAATCTTGACCTCTCTTTCTGAGTGTCTCTTTGTGTAAATGATGAGCAGTACCCTTGACATCTTTGTTACAGGAGGGATTTTTGGCTTTGGTTTTCCAAGCTTGGCTAGTGCTGGAGCGCTGCTCTCAGCAAGTGCCTTCTGTGCATCCCATCTCTCACATCCCACAGCTTGTAGGGGTGAGTGTTTTCTTGAACCTTAAGGTGGAATTTTAATCCCTCTGAGTTGCAGACCACAAGGATCTTTCTCTAGTGATGAAAAATAGCCTTGACATTATCTTCTTCTTCACAGGGATTTTGTCTTTGATCTCCAAGTCTCTCGAGTGGAGCGCTCTCTCTGCAAGCCCCTTGTCTGAATCTGATTTCAGCCTTCCAGATGGTGCTCTCCTCCTCTTCCCTGTGCTTTTCATTTTTTAGGGTTTCTCAATTTAGACCTATCTGCAACAGCGAAAAAAAATTGGCAAACAAATGCTGGGACACCACAATGCTGATCTTGCATTTCTAGAACATTAGCCAGATGAGGAAAGGGTTACATGTTCTTCTGACTGTAGATCTGAGTGTGACAAATATCTCTATACAATTCCAGAGTGCGTTTTCTTCTGTTTTGAGAGAGCAGTATAGTAGTGTGTTCAGTTGGTGTTGCGGGCAGTTTTAAGGATTTAGTTGTCCTCACTTCAACAAAGGAAAATTTCTGGATTGCCAAATTGATTGCCGGTGTTGTTCTCATCATCTTCTTTCCTGAATTGAGGATTGGGTTTTTAACCCCAAATTCTATGTTGCACCCGATCCGTTGTTGACAGGTTTGTGGGAGGTAGCTGACAGGACGTTTTGGAAGCCTTTAAAGGCATGTCAAAATGATGTCAAGATGTTAGAATAGAGCCTAACATTCAACCTGTGTTTGCATCAAGCATTTCTCTCAGTATCAACTTGTCATGTATCTGTTATAATGTATTCCTTTCTGGGGACATTGTGGGTTGGGGGGGTGGGGAAATTTAGGCAATGTTTATAAGAGTGAAGCGCAAGAGGACCACTTTCTTTCTGCATTGTGATCCTTCGGAAATGGTTCTTGAAACAAAGCAGAAGCTGCATACCCTCAGTGACTTCCCAGTTGATCAGCAGCGCCTCATTTTGCTCAGCACCAAAGCTGCTCTTGATGATAACAGGAGCCTTGCTGATCAAAAGGTTACACATAACCTTACACTCAAATGAAGGTGGCTATGACTAGCTTTGGTCTAAATCAACAGATCTCTCTATGAGTTACAAGTTTTGGAAGGCTGACTGACACATGTGTCCATCAGCCCCATGGCAATTTAAGTGAAACCCAACCTTATAGCCTTGTAGGTCAGAAATATGACCTACCACTTTCAAGCAGGATGGTATCTACCCTTCTGTAACATTGTAAATTGGTGGCACTTTGAAGAATTGAGGCATGCACGGTCATGGATCTCCAAGCATATACAGGAATAATATGCAAACTGACAAACTGTCCTGAATTATCTGGTGTTGTGCAGGTTGAGAATGATGCAGTGGTTGCTTTGACATTGAAAATACCAGGTTTAAATTTTGATCCTTATTTTGACCACCCATTTTCTCTATAGATGATGAATATTATGACTACATTCCAACTAAATGTCATAGTTGGATGCTACAAATGAATTCTTATGATGCATGTGGTGCTGCAGAAACTGGAGAGTGGGAGGATGTGAATATTGAGAAGCCAGCAGATCATGCCAATCTGATTGAGTCAGAAAGTAGTTGAACCTTGAACAAGCATATTTAGGTCATGATTTTCATTCTCAGGGATGTTGACATGCTCCGCATCTCTTGTCTTGCTTTCGTCACTCATGATTTCTTGTGTTGTATATCTGTTTGGTGACTTGGGTTTTTACCATTTTGAAGGATTCCTATTTGATTCAGAAAGCTTTAGAGGTTCGAGTTTGTTCTTATGTTTGGAGGCTAGTTTTGTCTCTGACACTTTTGACTGCTGGAAGGGGTCATGTTGGGTTGCTATGGCACTCTTATAATGGCTTATCATACAATTCAAGCCTTCTTTACTGGATTTTACCACTGATTTAATTTGTGAAGCTAATATGTGAATATACTTCTACAGGAACGTGAATGAGACCCTCTTGTATGCTTTTGGTTTCCTTGTCTTTGTTTAGTGCATACTCCAAACACTAAATACTTGTGTTACTGAAGGGATTTGATTTGGCTGCCTGTTTGGGTGGGTATCACATTGGATTCCGTTACATGATGTGCTATATTGAACCTACTGAATAATGAGTAGCAGCATGTGCTTGAGCTCTTACTGATAACCTGTCAAGTTGCAACCAAAACTGGACTCTTTCCAGGTGCATGGCAAATGCTAAGAGAAACATTGAACAAAGACTCCTAAGCAAGTTGCTCCTTCATATCTTACAGATATGCTATATTATGTTGGAAATACCAAACTCTCAGATATATCTTCATGTAGATGTTAATGCATCATGCCATTGGGTTGAAGTGGGAGAACAGAATCTAAACTGGTGTCAAAGGTACCCAGTACACAGTGGGCTCAACACCAAGAGGACATGGCATACCTACAGAATTGTGGATTCAAGGGCTCATCACATAAGGTAAGCAATCAGTCCTTAAAATTTTCTGTGCTTGGTACTACATAGCTGTTGTGGAATTGTTAAAGATTTAGTGTTTCAAGAAGTACATCATGTATAAGGTAGGCAGTTGTGACCAACTGACCAGGCACCAAATTAATCCATTTATTATAGGAGTTTAGAATCACCCAAAAGGAAGTTGTGACCAACTGACCAGGCACCAAATTAATCCATTTACTATAGGAGTTTAGAGTCATGCAAGAGGAATAGATGGATGCCTTGGCCTAGAGTCTTCTTGTTCTGTTGTAGAACTTCCTATGCACATGTTGGCTTCACAGAACTATATTTCTTGTACTGCAGTTGGATGTCTAGGAGTTCTTCATCTTTATCTGTTGTTCTTGTACTACTGTTTATTTCATCTCATCATTTTCTTAAAGTTCTTGACAATCCCTTTGTAATTCAGAACTTTTGTACATGGTGGATTCAATGATCTTCTCCAGGTCTGGATGTCCCTGCTTTTCAATGGTGGAACTATATGAAACTTACCTCAACTCCTTAATTTTAACAATGGATCCAGATAGTACAAAGGAATTCTTATAGTGAAAGAAAAGGACTTATTTTTCAATTAACTATGTCCTACTCAAATAACTAGTACAATTTACTACGTACTACACAAGCGAATAATATATGGGTTGAAAGGAAGGTTACTAATGTTCTAGAGTTGACTTCGCCAAAGAAGAACCAAAAGATGTTATTTCTTACTATTGATAAATTATCATAAAGGTTAGTTACTTTAAAAGGATTAAGGTGAAAATTAGGTAGTTGGGCCAAGTGGATGGAATTGGTAATAATCAAGTTCAAGGCTCATCAAAATAATTAAGGCAAAGAAAAGGATGGATCCTTCAAAATTCATTGGTCATGAAGATTATTATGTTATCGTGAATGGGGGATGAAATTCTTTTCTTGTTTTCATTGAATGCAAGGATTCTGATCCTAATCATCATTGGAGAATGGAATCATTTTCAATTCCCATTGGTTCATGAAATGAAAGGAGGTCATTGATTAAAATGAATGTTATTCTACGCTTGTTACATTTTAGTTTAAAGATACGTATTACATGTGTTTTTGTTCCATGGTTTTTCATTTTTTCCTCTCCCAGAATTGATCAATCTAATGTGCATTCCTTCTCATTAAAACTCAAAACCCATTAACCATGTATTGGAATAATTCAATTTAGTTGGAAATGGGTCTATCATCATTATCACAAAAAAATTCAAGCACATTGATAATGAAATGCACTATGATTTCAAGTCTACCCAAAAATCAAATTTGTAGTGAAATTTGATGAGCTTATAAGGACTTCTTGTTTGGACATAGATTCCTAGACTTATTGGTTAAAATCAAAGCACAACATGACTAATGAGTCTATTGTAGATGTGTAGTTTATGTGTTTTGCAAGAAAAATTTCAAACTTATTAATGCTCACTAAAGTTGCTAATTGTAATTTCAATTTGATTGTGGACTCAAAGAATCTAACATAATTATTGATGTTAATCTGAAGTTGAAATTTGATTTATGGACTTGAACAATCCAGCTTAGGACTCTAATTGCAACTTGTAATTTGATTTATGGACTTGAAGATTCCAACTTAAATATTGCTGCTAATTGCAAGTTTTAATTTGACTTAAAGACTCAAAAAAATGTAGCCTAATTGTTGCTCCTAATTGCAAGTTGGAATCTGATTTATGGACTTGGAGAATCCAGCTTGATTACTACTATTAATTGTAAGTTGGAATTTGATTCATATACTTGGAGAATCCAACTTAATCCAATGTGTAAGTTAAAGGACTTGATTTGTGGCTTTGAAATATGCAAGTTAAGGTCTGTTGCTAATTGCAAATTAAAGGTTGATCTATGGACTTGAAGAATTCACCTTAGAGCAGGAGCAATCTTTGACTGTGAGTGCATGTGTGGTGAATGGAGCACAAAACATATTCACCTGAAATGGGTTTTTGTGAAATGGAATATTACATGAAAATCAACCACTTTTTCAGATGCATGTGATCTTCATTAATTAGGCTAGCAAAAAAACAATTTGGAGTTAGGTAATATGTTAAGTATATTCTATTCAACAAGGACTAATATAAGGCTACTTTATGAAGATTGGATAAATGAATCCAATAGAGAGATGAGGATCAACTGTAGTTATGATAATTTAATGTAATTTTTGTACTATGTTAAATATTATGCTTTTGTTTATATTTGCTTGGCTTATAATTGATCAAAACCATATACCAAAAAAAAAAAACATGTTCAAGTTAATGCAATTTCAGATTTCAAGAATTGACATCCAAATACACAAGTCATGTGAGAACGAAAAGTTGTCAAAGACGCAACCCTACACCATGAATCCAAATTCATTCAATTGGGCTTAAGTGTTTATGCATCAAAATATTTGCAATCAATCCAATTTTTTATTTTTTTAAATTTATTTATTCTTTCTCCTTCTCCATGCAACCCTCCTCTTTGCATCCTACTATACTATTTTAGGGGTGAAATTAGATATAGTTTAGGGTTCTTGAATAACCTTGTTTATAAATGAGGTTAAGTAGCATGAGTAGTTTTGCTTGAATTCTTGTTCAATAAAGCACATCAAGTAATCAATGAAAACATCCAAAGTTTAAAATCTTTTGCAAGCAATGTTCTACATATTTCCTTGTCCCCATACCCAAAATCAATCTAAAAGAAAAAAAGACAATGAGAAAACACATGTTTTCAACAAAAATGTATACATTTATGAGAAAATTGACTTTCTTTTGAACCCAAAGACTTTCATGTCATAATAAACATCCACCAACATGATCAATTAAGTTCTCAACCACATATTCACCCTCCAAAAAAAGTTACCCTATCAATTTTATGAACCCTAGGAGAAAGGAAAACCCAATACCATCAATTGTGCCATGAACATCTTTAATATTTGAGCTCTTGTAAAACACCAAAACATGAACATCAACTATGTTTAAGAACAAAACACACAACAAAATCATGGAAGATAAACTTGCCCAAATATTGTGATTCCATGTAAATCACAATTTTAACATTGACCTAATATGTGAGCCAACATTGATCATCATCATCAATGACTTGGCAGTTATCAGCATGATCATTTAAAAAAATTGAAACCTCCCACTTTCACAACCCTACTTCCCAATTAATAAGGCCAACAATTAAAACATTTAATACTTTTCATTTCACATAAATTGGGAGCTTGTAATTTAGGTCCAAACATTGGCAACATTATAGATGGATGTAAGTGTTTTTAATGAAAAGCAAAACATGAAAATGGGAAACTTTGTGAATGATGATTACAAAAGACACCTAACTTGCACATTTCTTTGAATAAACAAAAATTCACAACAAAAATGGTAGACAATATGCTGCATATTTTCAACTTGGTTCTAATTTGGAAAGGGAAAAGGTTGGAGAACATTACAACAAGAAAAAAAACTAAATTGGAAATGGATTTTCATTTGAATGTAACAACTATTTGGCCACATCAAGTAATAGCAACATAATCAACTAGATTGAAAAACGTCCATTTAGATATGGGTAAATGCAAGGTAATAGAAAGTAATAACATCTTTTTGAATCATTGTGATTAGTTATAACTAACTAATGTGCTAGCACAAAATTATCCAAAAACATTCTTGAGACAATGCTAGATAATAACGCTTAAATAATGTTTTTACATTGTAACACTATGTTAAAAAATATCAACTATGAACTTTAAAATGTATTGAAGGGTATTTTATATTATTGGATTACTTTCAAACTTATTCAAATGTTAGATTGATATATTAAACATGGTGCTATACAAATATAACACATATTTCCAACATTAATTTAATTTACAAAACTTGTAAACATTATAAAAGAAGGTTGGTTGTGAGTGAATTGATCCTTACTAATGTGATTACACCCATATGTGTTTAATCAAGTTATTGATTTGGATTGATTCAAAAGTTGAATACTTGGGAAGAAATTATGGGTATAAAAAAGGTTTTGAGAATGATGAAATTAATTTACAAATAATCTATAAGCAACATCTCTTGAGCCATTGTAAGCTCTCATGGAACAAAATTATTATCACTTTCCTTCCAAAGATGCCTCCTCTCAAGTGTACAACCATTAGAAAACCTCTTCAACAAATGGGTCCACATTTTGAAAGTTCATTCCAAGATAAGAAAATTCAAAATAAAAATTTCTTTGCAAATTTGGACTCAACAATATTTTAGAGAAACCTCACATGTCTTTATAAATTAAAAACCTAACCAACATTGTTAGCCATGAAATTTGTCCCAAATCCTTAATTATTCAGAATGGTGTAAAAGCATTTTGCTCAAACACTTGGAGATGATTTACACATTACTTGACCAATTTCTCCATTAATTAATCAATTATGTGAGAAGATGTCTATCACTAAAGCAAAAACAAATTTAACAATGTGAAATTTTCTAATGGATTCAAAAGTTGTGTGAAATCTTTAAATGGGGATTCATAAGTTAACATTTTGTGACGATTTGTGATGTTTTATGAATGGGATTAAGAAATAACAACTGAGTTGATCCCTAAAGTGTAAACAAAAAATGGCACTAATGATTTTTCATCAACTTTTGATAGTGGCACAAAAAATTGTAAAACCATGTTCAAAATTTACAAAAGTTTGCATATGGGGCATTTTGCCCATCCCTAATCCATATTTAAGGTTGATTGCTACAAAAAGTGCTAGTTCCAAAATGATGAACAAGATAGAAGTAAAAGATATATCATTTAAAAGAAGTTTTTTTTTTTTTTTTAATGCACTCAACCTTCTATTTTCATTCATCTTTCTTGCTCCTTGTAATAGCAATTAATCAATCCTTCAATCGAAGGGGAAAAAAATTTCTGCAATTAACCTTCTTTTTTGTATTTGTATTTTCCTTCTCCTTCTAATAGCAATTAATCAATCCTTCAATTACTACGATAACACTAGCATTTGATATGCATTGATTTTTGGCTAAAAATACTTTGGTCATAGTTTGCTTTAGCTTTCATGATGAAAAATAAAAAATTATATGTTTCTTTCCTTTCTTCTTTCACAAAATTTTTGCGTCAAACTTCAAACCATAGACTTTAATGTTCGAAAGCATAAATCCTTGTTTTTCTAAACCTAAGAAATTGATGGTGACAATCAATCTCATCAATTTGCATTCAAGGATTTTTAATATTCATGAAATGTTTATGTCGAGATATTGAAACAAAGCTTGAGCAATGAAAAAAATTCACCTCTCAACAAAACATTTGTCACAATGCCCATTTGTTGCAAAAAAATGTGAAAAAATGTGATTCTATGCTTGTAACTAGGTATGAATGACACAAACATACGTTCAAAATGATTGCAAGAAGTTCTCTTTACAAATTAGAACTAAAGGTCCTCCACATTGGTCCTACACTCCATACCACTTGAATTATTTCCATTACACTTTCAAACAATACAAGTCCCTCTAAACTAGACCTACCCTTCCCCTACATCTTGTACATGTGAATGATAAAATATGAATTCAAAACTAATTATGTGTAAGTAAAGATCCCAAGTTTATGGCCTAACCCTAGGACCTTTATTTTAGTAATGTCCCAAATTGAAGTTATCATAAGGTCATTCATGATGAGAATTTCAACACTATGGTTTTCAAGTTACAAATTACAACCCATAAACCTTTCATTAGTGACCTATTCATTATCTCAAGGCACCACCTTGGGCTTTCATTGGTGCAATGATTTTATAACCCTTCATTATTTGGATGAACATTTTACAAGCATTCTTTCCAATGGATGAAAAGAAAGTATCTTGATTTTCATGAAGATGATTATGTTTGGTAAGGGGTGCGTGTGAGGCCATTAGTTATCGCACATAGTCTCGAGACATCCATGCCTTTAGTAACTGACACCTTTTCCTTTGTTGTTGGTTACCTAATTCACAACCTTAAACATGTGTAGATCTCCCTCAAGGTCTGCTTATTGTTTACTGTTTACAATTTTACATCCGTTTGGGACCAGAAAATCCATTATATGAAAAACAAATCATGGAGGACAGATAGTCCTTTAGTACTGGCAACATGCCACAAACTTGGCCATGGCGACTATATTCGTAGTCTGCATGAGCTTAGCAAGAGTGTTAATGTGGGTGAGGGGTAGGGCCGAACAAAAGTGTTCCCTAACTTTCTATGTATTTGGATAGACAAGGAGCAAGTGTTTTTCATCCTCAACTTTCCCCAAGTCACAGCCCCGATAAAGCCTCTCTGCATATGGCATGCCCTTCCACGCACCTAACACAACCTCAAGCTACATGTTGCCACATCGAAATCGAGCCAAAGCTTTTTGTAACTTAACACAACTAATGTCACACAAGTAGTTTTTGCTCTCGTATGAGATACCCTTGAAACGCAAGTATCTTGTTTGCACATTGGTCCCAATTTCGCGATTAGTAAAAAAAAATTTCAATGAAAGCCTGTCGCATATTATTTTTCACCCTTTTTACATTCAACATTATGTGGGGAAAACTTTGGGGGGGGGGGGGGGGGTTTTTGGCCCTTTGGTTGGTTGGCCCCTCCCCCCCAAATTTAACCCCAGACTCACCAAGCTGAACAACA
>Ga0116228_10005702_pt1 | contig 11103 bp, 11 predicted proteins | sample S1TSphfallax_2_FD_89694 | JGI IMG/M metagenome (GOLD analysis project Ga0116228, IMG submission 89694) | Host-associated microbial communities from peat moss isolated from Minnesota, USA - S1T2_Fc - Sphagnum fallax MG | ecosystem: Host-associated > Plants > Peat moss > Unclassified | place... | reverse complement strand
TCACCTCCACCGTGGTGGCGCCCAATGACTTGAATACCGCAAGTGCGTCGTGGATCAGCGCGGCATTGCGTGGCTCCAGTCCGTCGAAGAATTCGCGTAGCAGACCGATCTTCAATCCCGCGAGCGGCAAACCCGCGGGGGCCAGCGCCAGCAGCGCGGCATAGTCCGGTACCGGCACGTCGACGCTGGTGGAGTCCCGCGGGTCGAAGCCGGCAATCACCTGCAGCACGCTCGCCGCATCGGCCGCGGTGCGGGCAAACAGCCCGGCCTGATCCAGGCTCGAGGCATAGGCGATCATCCCGTAGCGGGAGACGCGACCATAAGTCGGTTTCAAGCCGGTCACGCCGGTGAGCGCCGCGGGCTGGCGAATCGAGCCGCCGGTGTCGGTTCCGGTGGTAAACACCGCCAGCCGAGCCGCCAACGCCGCCGCCGAACCGCCGGACGAACCGCCCGGCACCTTGGTGGGGTCCCAGGGGTTCTTGACGGGTCCGTAGTAACTCGACTCGTTGGACGAGCCCATTGCGAATTCGTCCATGTTGGCCTTGCCCAACATGACCGCACCGGCCGCCTTGAGCCGCGCTACCACGGTCGCATCGTAGGGCGCGATGAAATTATCGAGCATTCGTGAAGCGCAACTGGTACGCACGCCCTCGGTGCAAAAAATATCCTTGTGGATGAGCGGGATGCCGAGCAACGGGCCGGCCTCGCCCGCAGCGCGCCGCAGGTCCGCGGCCGTCGCCGCCTCGAGCGCGCTAGCGGCGGTCAGCGTGATGAGTGCATTTAACGTCGGGTTCAGCCGTTCGATCCGCGCCAAAAAATGGCGCGTCAGTTCCTCGCTCGAAATCCGCCCGGCAGCGAGTTGTCCGGCGAGTTCGCCGAGAGAGAGGTTGTGCAGCATCGTCACGGTCTCGAGGCGGCCTTACTCGATGACCCGCGGCACGACGTACAGACCGGCTTGCACGCTCGGGGCGTTCGCCTGGTACTGCTCACGATGATCGGCCTCCGACACCACGTCCGGACGCAGCCGCTGGTGCAGACCATCGAGCGGGTGAGCCATCGGCTCCACGGCACCGATCGCGACACCGGACAGCTGATCGACGAGATTGACGATGCTCGACAAACTAGTCACGTAGACCGGCATTTCATGCTCGGTGATCGACAGCCGCGCGAGGTGCGCGATCTTTTCGACGTCTTGGCGAGTTAGGCTCATATCAGTGTGAAAAAGTGCGCGCGAGTACGCAAAATTAGGTGAGTTTGATCATACACGTTGCCTTGTTATATGTCGCATCGATTGTTACATTAGCGCAACTTTTTTAACCCCATTCCGCACTAGAAAAACACTCATGTTCAAACGCCTTAGAGGTTATTTCTCGAATGACCTCTCAATTGATCTTGGCACCGCCAATACCCTGATTTATGTCCGCGAACGCGGCATCGTGTTGAACGAACCCTCGGTGGTCGCGGTGCAGGACGAACCGACCCGCGGCGGTAAGATCATCGTCGCGGTCGGTGTCGAGGCGAAGAACATGCTGGGCCGCACGCCGGGTCACATCACCGCCGTGCGACCGATGAAGGATGGCGTCATCGCCGACTTCACCTACACCGAAAAAATGTTGCAGTACTTCATCAAAAAAGTGCACGGCAATCGCTTTTTGAGTCCGAGTCCGCGGGTGCTCGTCTGTGTACCGTTCGGCTCGACCCAGGTCGAGCGTCGCGCCATCAAGGAGTCGGCCGAAGGCGCCGGTGCGCGCAGCGTCGACATCGTACCCGAACCCATGGCGGCCGCGGTCGGTGCCGGGCTCCCGGTCCAAGAGGCGCGCGGCTCGATGGTGCTCGACATCGGCGGCGGCACCTCAGAAGTGGCGGTGATTTCCTTGAACGGCATCGTCTACGCGGCGAGCGTGCGCATCGGCGGCGATAAGTTCGATGAAGCGATCACCAACTATGTCAGGCGCAATTACGGAATTTTGATCGGCGAGGCGACGGCCGAACGCATCAAGCTCGAGATCGGCTCGGCCTACCCCGGGCAACAGGTGCGGGAAATCTCGGTGAAGGGCCGTAATCTGTCCGAGGGCGTGCCGCGTAGTTTCACGCTGAATTCCAACGAAATTCTCGAGGCGCTACAGGAACCGCTGCAAGGTATCGTCGGCGCGGTCAAACAGGCGCTGGAACAAACGCCTCCCGAACTCGGCGCCGACGTGGCCGAACGCGGTATCGTCCTGACCGGCGGCGGCGCGCTGCTGCGCGATGTCGACAAGTTGCTGATGGAAGAGACCGGCCTGCCGGTGGTGGTTGCGGACGATCCCTTGACCTGCGTCGCGCGGGGCGGTGGTCGGATCCTCGAACTCACCGAGGAACACGGACCGGGCATCTTCGGATTGGAGTAATGCGCGCGACTGGGGAAGCTTAGGGCCCATGGTCGCATTTCGTAACAACGACGCCTCCGGTCGAACCTCCGGCCTGCTGCTGCGCTGTGTGCTGTACTCGCTGCTCGCCTTGGGACTCATCATTTTCGACAAGCGCTATGACCAACTGGGGCACCTGCGCCGCTTTCTCTCGGTCGCCGCCTACCCGGTCCAAGTGGCCGTCGCCAGTCCCTTCGAAGGCTGGGATTGGTTCCGCGAAAGCATCACCACCCGCGAGTCGCTGCGCGCCGACAAGGCCAAGCTCGAAGCGCAACTGCGCCTCGCCAACTTCCGCCTGCAGCGCTACGAAGCGCTCGAGGCCGAGAGCCAGCGGTTGCGCGCACTGCGCGACAACACTGCCGGCGTGGCCGAGCGTTTCGTCATCGGCAACATCATGGACTTGGATCTGGACGCGTTTCGCGAGCGCGTGCTGGTCGACAAGGGTGCCAATGACGGGATTTACGTGGGCCAGGCGGTGCTCGACTCGGGCGGCGTATTCGGCCAGGTGGCGCGTGTCGGCCAATTGACCAGCGAGGTCATTCTGCTGAGCGACGCGTCGCACGCAATCCCGGTGCAGATCAACCGCAACGGTCTGCGCACGATCGCCGTGGGCACCGGCGACATGGCCCACTTGAAACTGCCCTACCTGTCGACCAGCGCCGACGTCGTGGCCGGCGACCTTCTGGTCACCTCGGGACTCGGCGGCGGCTTCCCGGCGGGCTACCCGGTCGGCACCGTCGCCGAGGTCAAACGCGACCCGGCCCAGTCGCTCGCCGAGGTCGACGTGCGCCCGGCCGCGGCCCTCGACCGTTCGCGTGAACTCATGTTCGTCTGGCTGAAACCGAACAACCCGGTGGCGAATGCAACGGTGGCAGCCGCCCCCGCCCTGGCACCGGGCGTCAAGCCGCCGGCGAACCCGGCAACGAAGACGGCCGCGAATCCCGGCGGTAAGGCGCCCGCTGCGGCCGGCGCCAAAGCGCCCGCTGCGCCGCCGCCGCATCCCGGAGCGACCCCGCCATGATGCGCGACGAAACAACCCGGCTCGGGCCGATGGCGCTGTCGGCGCTGGTGGCGCTGGCGCTCGCGGTCATCCCGCTGCCGGCCGTCATCGATGCATTCCGCCCGGACTTCCTGGTCTTGGTGGTATTTTATTGGTCGATCGAGTCGCCGCGCACCGGCGGTCTGGGGCTGGCCTTCGTCGCCGGTCTCGCGCTCGACGTGGTGCACGGCGTCGTTCTCGGGCAACATGCGCTGGCTTTGACGCTGACCGCGGCTTGGGCCACGCACCTGCGGCTGCGGTTGCGCGTATTCTCGCTGCTGTCGCAGTCGCTGACCATTTTTGCATTGCTCACTGCTTATCAGTTCGTGTTGTTCTGGATCGACGGCGCCACGGGCAATCCCGTGACCACCTTCAGCCGCTGGCTCGCGCCGGTCATCGGTGCGTTGCTGTGGCCGCTGCTGGCCGGCCTGCTGAGCCGCTCGCATGAACGCTGAGCCTTCCAACCACAGGGAGAAAGCATCATGATTTTTGACGACTTCTCGCCTTCGCGCACCCGCCGCACGCTGACCGCCGGCGGCCGCACGCTGCGCGCCCTAGGCCTCGACGGACCGCTGACCGGCGTGCTCGCGCTGATCGTCTGCATCGGCGTCCTGGTGGTCTACAGCGCCTCGGGTCAGAACATCAAAATGGTCGAGCATCATCTGGCGAACATCGCCATCGCGGTGGCCGCCATGCTCGCGCTCGCGCGGCTCGCGAGCCCGCAATACCTGCGGCTGTTCGCCCCCTTCGCCTACGCCATCGGCGTGCTGCTCCTGGCCGTGGTCGCGGTAACCGGCCACATCGGCAAGGGCGCGCAGCGCTGGCTCGACGTGGGCTTCATGCGCTTCCAGCCGTCCGAGATCATGAAGCTCGCCGTGCCCATGATGTGTGCGTGGTACATGCACGAACGGCCGTTGCCGCCGAACTTCAAGGATCTCATCGTCATGGGCATCTTGATCGCCATTCCGACCGGAATGATCGTCGTCCAGCCCGATCTCGGCACGGCGTTGTTGATCGCCGCCTCCGGCCTGATCGTAATGCTGCTCGCCGGACTACAGATCCAGATCATCCTGGTGTCGATACCGCTGGTGGGTGTGGGCGCCTGGGCGGGCTGGCACGTCATCCACGAATATCAGCGGCAACGCGTGCTCATGTTCCTGAATCCGGAGAACGATCCGCTGGGCGCGGGCTACCATATCATTCAATCGCAGATCGCCATCGGCTCGGGCGGCATCTTCGGCAAGGGCTATATGAATGGCAGCCAGGCGCAGCTCGAGTTTCTGCCGGAACGGTCCACCGATTTCATCTTCGCCGTGATCGGCGAAGAATTCGGGCTGCTCGGCCAGCTGCTGCTCCTCACCCTCTACGCCGTGGTCATCGGGCGGGCGCTGTACCTCGCGAACCAAGGTCAGGACACGTTTGCGCGCCTCACCGGCGGCGCCATCGCCCTGAGTTTTTTCGTCTATGCGTTCGTCAACTCGGGCATGGTCAGCGGCATCCTCCCGGTGGTCGGTGTGCCGCTGCCGTTGATCAGTTACGGCGGCACCTCCATGGTGACGCTGCTTGCCGGTTTCGGCATCCTCATGTCGCTGCATTCGCATCGCAAGTTGATCGGTTCCTGACGTGGACATCGCCCCCCGCACCAACCGACTGCTTGCGGTGCTGGCCCACGCCGCCATCGCCTTGGGCCTCGTAGCGGGCCCCGCCGCCGCGATCGACATCCATCGCGATGACGTGAAGCAGTTCATCGCGGAAGTCTCGCTCAAGGATTCGATCTCCAAACACCAGCTGCGTAAGCTCCTGAAAGCGGCCAAGAGTCAGCCGGCGATCCTCGACGCCATGGAACGTCCGGCGGAAAAGGCCAAGCCCTGGTTCGAATACCGGCCGATCTTTTTGACCGAGCGGCGGATCAAGGAGGGCACCGACTTCTGGCTCGCGCATCGGCAGGAACTCGATCAGGCCAGCGTACGCTCGGGGGTGGCTCCCGAATACCTGGCGGCGATCGTCGGCGTCGAGACCTATTATGGGCGCATGACCGGCTCGTACCGCGTGCTCGACTCGCTCGCGACTCTCGCCTTCGACTATCCGGCCCGCGCCCCCTTCTTTCGCAACGAACTCGAGCAATTCATCTTGCTGAGCCGTGACTTGGGGCTCGATCCCCTGAGCGTGAAGGGGTCGTACGCCGGCGCCATGGGCGCACCGCAATTCATGCCGTCGAACTATCGGCGCTACGCCGTCGATGCCAATGCCGACGGGCACGTCGATCTGTGGAACAACTGGTCGGACGTGTGCGCCAGCGTCGGTAACTACCTCAAGGAATTCGGCTGGAATGCCGGCGAACCGGTGCTCAGCGACGCCACCGTCGACCCCGAGAAAGTCGCCGAGTTGGACGGCCACAAGCTCGCACTCGAGGACACCATCGAGACCTTGAAGGCGAAAGGCGTCGTTTTCGACAGCTCGCTGCCGCCGGATGCAAGAGCGCTGCTGATCGCCGCGGACGAACCCGATGGCGTGCACTGGCGGGTCGGCTACAATAATTTCTACGTCATCACGCGCTACAACCACAGCGCCTTGTACGCGATGGCGGTCTATGAACTGGCCACTGCCGTGAAACAGCGCATCCTCGAACACGATGCGGCCACCACCGGCGTGGCCAAGAACGAGCCCGGTTCCACCCCGTGAGGCGCACGCGCGCAGTATTTGCCGCTGTCGGCTGCGCCGCCATCGCAGGCTCGTCCGGCTGTGCCGTCACGCGTCCCCCGGCCGGCGCGGCCCCGGCACCGCCCGCCACCGCGCCGCTGCCCGCAGCAGTAGCCGAGGTCGGGACCGATGCCATCCCGAAGCCGGAACCGAAGTCGCGCTATGGCAACCCACCGTTCTACGACGTGTTCGGCAAACGTTACTACGTGCTCTCGTCGAGCGCGGATTACGTCGAGCGCGGCGTCGCCTCATGGTACGGACCGGGATTTCATCAGGTGAAGACCTCGACCGGCGAACTCTACGACATGTATGCCATGAGTGCGGCGCACCGCACCTTGCCGCTGCCCGCTTACGTACGCGTGACCAATCTGCAAAACGGCCGCAGCGTCGTGGTGCGCGTCAACGACCGCGGCCCGTTCGTCGGTAATCGCATCATCGATCTGTCGTACACGGCCGCCGCGAGACTCGACATGCTGCGTGACGGCACCGCGATGGTGGAGGTTCGCTCGATCGACACCGGCGCGCCACCGCCCGCGACCACGACGCTTGCCGCCGTGACACCGGCCGGCACCGGCTCGAGTCTGATCGCCACGGCCGAGGCCGCGCCATTGGCATCGACGTCAGCCGCGCCGGCGGCGGAAACGCCGGCGGTCGTGACGCCCAGCCCGGCGACGCCCGGCGCAGCGACGCCGACGACGGTAAGCGCCGCGAAGCCCGTGCTGTTCGTGCAGGCGGGCGCATTTGCCGACCCGGCGAATGCCGCGCGCCTCGCGGCAAGATTGCGTGACGGCGATTACGGCAGGATTTTCGTGCGCGACGATGTCATCGCCGGCCGCAAAATGTATCGCGTGCGCATCGGTCCGGTTGCCGACGTGCCATCGTTCGACCGCATCTGTGCGGCGTTGGAACGCGACGGCGTGCACGATGCGCATCTGGCGATGGATTAGCGACACGGCAACTACTGTGGCCTCGCTTACATCGGTAAACTGACAGCACTTTCCAAATCAAGGTATTCGCCCATCATGTTTCGTCCCCTGTTGAGTTTGGTTGTCTTCGCGGTGTTCGCAACCGCCTCCGCGCTCGCCGATGCGCCGGTGTCGAGCATCCCCATCCCGTCGCCGCCGACCGTCGATGCCCGGGCGTATATCCTGGTCGATTTTCGCACCGGCAAGGTGCTCGCCTCCAAGGAGGCCACCGCGCGCGAGGAACCGGCCAGCCTGACCAAGCTCATGACGGCCTATCTCACCTTTGGCGAACTGGCCGCGGGCAAACTCAAGCTCGACGATCAGGTGGTGGTGAGCGAACACGCATGGCGTGCGGAGGGCTCGCGCACGTTCATCGAACTCGGCAAACCGGTGTCGGTGGAACTCCTCATCCTCGGGATGATCGTGCAGTCGGGCAACGATGCGACCATCGCGCTGGCCGAGCGGATCGCCGGCACCGAGGAGACCTTCGTGCAGATGATGAACGATGCCGCCAAGCGGCTCGGCATGGTCGGCACGCATTTCGAGGACAGCTCGGGGCTGCCTTCGCCGCAGCATTACACCACCGCTCGCGACATGTCGCTGCTCGCCGTGGCCATGATCCGCGACTACCCGCAGTACTACAAATATTATTCGGTGCGTGAATTCGAGCACAACGGCATCAAGCAGCAAAATCGCAACGGCCTGCTCGGCCGCGACCCCAGCGTCGACGGCTTGAAAACCGGCCACACCGACTCGGCCGGCTTCTGTCTCGTGACCTCCGCCCTGCGTGACGGCATGCGGCTCGTCTCCGTGGTGTTGGGCGCCGGCAGCATGAAGGGACGCGAGGACGCGAGCGCCGCGTTGCTCAACTACGGTTTCACGTTTTACGATACCAAGCTGGTGGTCAAGGGCGGGGCGTCGCTTGCGTCCACCCATGTGTGGAAGGCGGCGGATCCCATGATCGATGTCGGCATCAAAGACGACCTGTATCTCACAGTGCCGCGCGGCGACGCGAACGCCATCAAGACCGCGGTCGACCTGCAACCGAAGCTGATTGCGCCGCTCGGCCTGGGCGCCACCGTCGGCACGCTGCGTGTGTTCAACGCCACGCAGACGTTGACGACGCTGCCCGTGCATCCGCTCAAGGCCGACGCCGCCGGCGGCTGGTGGCGGCGTTTGATCGACACGATCCGGCTCTGGTTCCAATGAGCCGGCCGCTGCCCCTTTGCTATCTCAAGGGCGACTACCTGCCGCTCGCCGCGGCGCGCATCTCGCCGCTCGATCGCGGCTTCTTGTTTGCCGACGCAGTCTATGAGGTGGTGCCGGTGTACGGCGGGCGCCCGTTCCGGCTGCGCGAACACCTGGACCGTCTGAACCGCAGTCTCGCGGCGCTGCGCATGCCGCCGCCGCACCCGCATTCCGCGTGGGCAGAGATCTGCACCCGGCTGCTCGCGCAGGATGGCGCCCGCGAGTCCCACATCTACATCCAGGTGAGCCGCGGCGCCGAGGTCGGTCGCAATCACGCCTGGACCGAAGGCATGGAGCCCACGCTGTTTGCCTATGTCACCGCGCTCGAGCCGACCCCCGCCAGGCTGCTCGACCAGGGAGTCGCTGCGATCACCGCCGCCGACACTCGGTGGGCGCGCCGCGACATCAAGTCGACCGCGCTGCTCGCCAACATTCTCTTGAAAAAACTGGCCGCCGATGCGGGCGCCTTCGAGACCATCATGCTCGAGAACGGCGAGTTGACCGAGGGCTCGTCGACCACGGTGCACGTCATCTCGGGCGGCGTGATCCATGCCCCACCGAACGGCAATCACATCCTGCCGGGCACCACCCGCGAGGTGGTGACGGAATTGGCGCTGCGGCAGAGCCTCAGCATCGACAATAGTCGCGTCACGGAAGTCATGCTGCGCTCGGCCGATGAGATCTGGCTGGCGTTCGCGACGCGCGGCGTGCTGCCGGTGACCTCCCTCGACGGTCTGCCCGTCGGCAGCGGTCATCCCGGGCCGCTGTTCAAGCGCATCCATGCGGCATTCCTGGATTACATCGACGAGCTCGCCGGAACGCCCGCGCTATGAGCGAAGCGCCGCCGCTGCTGATATTTCCAAACGAATTCCCCATCAAGGTGATGGGTCGCCACGATGCCGACCTGCGGTCGATAACCCAGGCCATCATCGAGCGTCATGCGGGACCGATGGCCGAATCGCGGATCAAGAGCCGCACCAGCGGCGACGGCAACTTTCTCGCTCTGACCTACACCGTGACGGCGCAGAGCCGTGAACAACTCGACGACATCTATCGCGAACTGACGGCGTGCAAAGCGGTGCTGATGGCGCTGTGACCGGCCTGGCCGCCGCCCGCGAAGCCGAGTTCACGCAATAGATGAGGCACCAGCTCATCCGCCGCACGACGCACGTCCGTCTCCCCGCAAAGGTCCGCGAGCCGCGTCACCTTGAGGCCGCGATAGCCGCAGACGTTGATGCCGGCAAAGGGCCGCAAATCGACGGCGACATTGAGCGCCATACCGTGATAACTAGAGCCACGGCGTATGCGCAGGCCGACGCTCGCGAGCTTGACGCCATCGACGTAGACGCCCGGAGCCGCGCGCGACCCCGACGCGTTCACGCCCAGCGTGGCGGCATAGGCGACGACGGCGTTTTCCAACGCCACGACCAATTGCCGCACGCCGAGCGCATGGCGCCGCAAATCGATGAGCGGATAGATCAACAGCTGCCCGGGCCCGTGATAGGTCACCTGGCCGCCGCGATCGATCTGCACCACCGGGATGTCGCCGGGCGCGAGCAGATGCTCACGGTTCGCATTCAATCCCAGCGTGAACACCGGCGGATGCTCGGCCAACCAGATTTCATCGGCGGTCGCGGCATCGCGTTCGTCCGTGAAGCGCTGCATCGCCCGCCAAGTGGGCTCGTAGTCGACCAGACCCAAATGTTTTACGAGGGGTGTATTACCCATCGCCGGCTAACGCGCCCCACTGTCGAGACCGGCATTGTTGCGTGCCAACGCCTGCTCCGCCCGATAACTCGAGCGCACCAGGGGGCCCGACACGCATTCCAAAAAGCCCAACGCCAGCGCCCACTCGCGGTAGCGCTGGAATTCCTCGGGGGTTACGAAGCGCGCGATGTCGAGATGGTTCGGCGTCGGTCGCAGGTACTGCCCCAACGTCACGATATCGACGGCGACGGCACGCAGATCGGCCAGCGTCTCGCGGAGCTCCGCCTCGGTCTCGCCCAAACCCAGCATCACGCTGCTCTTGGTCAGCACCTCTGGACGATGCGCCTTCGCATGGCGTAGCACGGCAAGCGTCTGCTCGTAGCCGGCACGCGGATCGCGCACGGGATGTGTCAGGCGCCTCACCGTCTCGACGTTTTGTGCGAACACGTCGAGTCCGGAATTCAACACCGTTTCCACGTCCCCGGGCACTCCCTGGAAATCGGGAGTCAGCGCTTCGACCGCCGTTTCCGGCCGGCGCCGTTTGATCGCGCGGATGGCCGCTGCATAATGCGCCGCGCCGCCATCCGGCAGATCGTCCCGGTTCACCGAGGTGAGCACCACGTACTTGAGCCCCATCAACTCGACCGAGCGGGCGACGTTGTCGGGTTCCTCCGCATCGAGCCAGCCGCGCGGGTTGCCGGTATCCACGGCGCAGAACCGGCACGCACGCGTGCAGACCGCGCCCATCAACATGATGGTGGCGGTGCCCGCATTCCAGCATTCACCGATGTTCGGACACTTCGCCTCTTCGCAGACGGTGCTTAGGCGGTGTTCGCGCACGATGCCCCGCACGGCGGCGAATTCGGCACCGCTTGCCAAGGGGGCCTTGAGCCAGGTGGGCTTGCGCAGTGCGGCAGGCTGGCCCGCAGTCTGCTTGATACCGTCCTTGATGGCGGTAAAGCCTTGAGGCGTCGTGTATTTTTCTCCGCTGCGGACGGGGCGCCGCTCTTCCGCGATGGGGATCCCTTTGAAGGCACTC
>Ga0116228_10005701_pt1 | contig 11104 bp, 10 predicted proteins | sample S1TSphfallax_2_FD_89694 | JGI IMG/M metagenome (GOLD analysis project Ga0116228, IMG submission 89694) | Host-associated microbial communities from peat moss isolated from Minnesota, USA - S1T2_Fc - Sphagnum fallax MG | ecosystem: Host-associated > Plants > Peat moss > Unclassified | place... | reverse complement strand
TTGATTTTTTATAATAAAAATTATTTTTTATCTTATTATTTAGGTGGTATAGATATAATTTAATATAATTAACATGTATTATTTGATTCAATAACACATTCAAAGGCAATTACTTGCATAACAACACATCTTGAACAAATTAAACATATAAAAAATTATGTGCGTGTTATTTTGTTTTTGTGTCATTTGATTTTAATAATTTTTTCATGAATGAATTTCAATTACAAGTTGATCAAGTATAATGTTACACCAATTTATTTTTACCATAACCATCTTGAATACTATGTTCAAAAGTTTGTGCTTAACATTGAACAAACATTATTTTTAATGTCATAATTACAAAATATCATTAATTTACAAAGGTAATGGAAGGGCAAAATTTATTAAATTTCATTATTTAATGTTTATGTATGCATTATCTTTTATGATGCCAATCATTAATGGTTGGTATTTTATGTTTTGAATCTAATTTTTATTAACATTAGAATGAAAATTCATAGTGAAGATGTCAATGAACAAACATTGATTGATAATAATTTCATTATCACAAATAATTGCTTTGAATATTTTACCATCATTTGAACATTACATTGTGAATAAATAAATAAAAATTATTAGAATTATTGAATATATATTTTAAAAATAGTGGAATTCAAGTTTCACAATGCAATTGTACTCAATTGATTCATGCATTATTCACTCTAAAATGCATTGAATAATTGTATATGTTTTTTAGACCATTAACGATATATATATAATTCATATATGATGTAACATATGGACCACTATGAGAATGATTAATCATATGTTTGTTTTTAAAAAAGATGACACATATTTTAAATCAATAATAATTAGTTTCCATTGTCATTATATGTGTTTTAAATCAATTTTGTGGGCATTGATTATTAAAAAATGCATTGTAATCCATTGTATGGACAAGTTGAAAATTTAGGGGAAATAATGACATTGTGTTTTCTATTGGAAATTTAATGAAAAAACATTTGAATATTGTGTGATGGAATTGACTTTAAGGTTTAAATGAGGTTATTAATTAAACCCAATTCAAATCTCTTTGATTACAATTATGATATTATAATATGATTTTTTTTTGTTGATGTAATACAAATTTAACATACACATGTATTACATTAATGTGTCCTCATTTTATATGTAAGCTTCATGTTTTTGTTTTGATTTTGATTTATATTGATATTTTATTTATTTTCAAACTTTTAATTGTAATACACTTGAGCATTTTGAGCAATTTGTTTTCACAACATAAACTTAAACTTAAATTTAGATTTATTAATGTATTTGATGTTATATTAATGTTATTGTCTTTGGGTTCCTTACTTCACAACTTTTTATGTTTTTCAAACTTTAAATTTACACTAAACTTATTTAATGAAAATAACATATTAATCCAGTAAATTGAGTTCAAATTATTTTTTACATGTTAAATTTAATATTTGTAATTTTTTTTAAGGTTTAAAGTTTTAACTTTTTTAAAAATTTTCAAATTTTTATTTACATTTGAGTATTAAATCCAACTGTTATGTTCATGACAGCTTATAAATCTTATTAAATTGGTTTCCCTCCAAATTCCTTCGCTTTTTTTAGAACCTTAAAATATTACATTGATAATTACATTAAAATTATTTTATTTTACGTGATTGTGTGAGCATCATTTATTAATAATACCACATTCAATTTTTATCAAGACTTTTTCAATGTTTTGAAAGGTTTTTTAATATAATATAATTACATTGATATTATCTTTGCCGTCAAGTTTCAGCATTTGACCAAAGGTCCACCAATTGTTAATCTAATTTTTTTTCATAAACTCTTTCATTCAAATTCTAGAAACATTATTTTCAACCTTAAAAACTATGACATTTATTCTTAATTTTTCAAATTGTTCAATTACATCACAATTACATCATCAATTTGAACCCTTCAAATTGCTTGTTATTACTTTTGGACAATTACAAACTTACGAATTAATTAAATATATGTTAAATGAAATAACAAAAAGAAAAGAAATTCGAAGTAATTAAATTTGATACTCTTTGATTTTATTTTATTTCAAAATCATTGTGAAATTTTGAAAACAATAAATATATTCAATATTTTTTTAAATAGTAAATTTATTGAACATATTGAAAAAAATTGTCAGTTTGGAATGTTTTGATTTTAATGCAAAGTAACAACACCTCAATTGATGTTTTGGTTTCCTATCATAAGTTGATAATACCAAATATTTGTATAATAAAATAAAGATATTTACCTTCATTTAGAGATGGATGCATGGAGCTTTACTCCTAATTTTTCTATATTTCAAAATATTATTGAACATCAATGCAAGTTCAATCAAAACAAAACAATCAACTAAAACCAACATTCAACTTTGAGATAGAACTAGATTAACATGTCTTGAGTTCCAAATTGAAAAAGCTTTTACTCAATCATCATCTTGAATGTTTTAAAAATGATTTCCAAATGATGTCTAGATTTGAATGGTATAATTATTCATTATACCTTATATGTTCACAATTTAAAATAAAATTATACATTTGACTTAGGGTTTTCTATAAAAGTAAATAACAAATGTGAAATTGAATTTTTACAAATACATAGGGAACATGTGACAAAAATCCATTTTTCCAACTAATTTACCCAAAAAACATGTAGGTTAAAAATTGATCCCAAAAAACAGATTGGATTTTTTAATTTAAAAAAAATCATTTTTTAACTTTTTATTTGGAAAGCCAATGATTGCATTGGGTTAAAGACATGCACAAAATTGATGAATTCATTTACAAATAATTTGAAATGTGGAAGAACTTTTAATTGACCTTACAAAGATTTCAATACAATAAATTAAGATTTTGAACTCATTATATTTATATATCTGAATTCAGATTTCAACATGATTTTATTTTGCCTTCTATAAGATGCATGCTTTTGTTTTAGGGTAAAATTATACAATTATAAACCAAATTCATAGATAAATTTTGCTTTATTGGACACATCAACAACGACAAATGATGTTTGTTATGATATTCCACACCTTAGTTGGGACAATATTAAAGTTCATGAATACTTGTGAGAATATTAAAAACTCATTTCACCCTTTACAAAGAAATGTTGTCAAATTGCATAATTTTCTACCTTGCAAAAGAAAAATAACTTTCCAAGAGCTTTCAAAAATGATAGTTTCTTTCTTGCAACTTCAACATTGTCATTATGGATTCGCTTTTGAAATTTCAAAGTCAAAGATATCATTAGATTGACCGCATATTTTTCATTCTTTTGTTTGAAGGTGTACAAATCCCCAAGTGCAAAATGATGACTTATGCTTTAAGACATTAGAGATAACCTTAAAATCACCTTGCCTTTAAGCCCTTTTTCAACCCCAAAGCTATCTAAGAACCCCAAATATCTCTACAAATGAATTTTAAAAAATTAAAACTAAATGTCAAACATTGACAATCTTCATTTATGAGAACTTTGTCTCAGCATTAAAGTATAGTTTCATCGATTACTAGGTCAAGAAAAATTGGGAGGCACAAATATTCAGAATCTTTCATTTGTTTGATTCCCAATAGTTTTGGTTGTTGATTTTATTTGGTCAGAAACCTTTCACAGTTCTATGACACAAGCTAGAAATTTGCTGTGATGGTTTGGTTGGTATTGACATTCCTTTTTCCCCTCCAAGAACACGATAACAAACAATGATAGAAGAAACACCTACTTGGTGGTGAAGATTTCCCCACACCCGATTTTGATCCATAGACACTTTTGCGACACCTGTTGCCTCATGAAGCAAAGCAACCAAGACCACATCCACTTTGAGCAAAAAAGCCTCACCATTGATTTCCATGCAAATTAGGAGATAGTTTACAAAGTTCTCACTCTAAAAAAAGAAATACGTTCATAAATAATCCCTACCCTCAGGGTGTTTTGTGAACACAAGGTGTCCCAACATTCTTAAATCCTTTGTAGACTCTCTACATGATGACCAAGATGAATGCTCCAACACTACAGGAATGAGTATAGCTTGATGAATGTGCATCATTAATATATATATTACACAACTGTCCCCTCATGCAAATACATCAAGTTGGGGAGTGGCAGATAAGTACATCAGAACAAATTTGATAGTTGTTGGATGAAAGTTGTACCAAAATAATGTCACCATCACATAGTAGACTCTGCACAGCAGAAAATTAGTTAGAAAGGAGCATTGACCTACTGAAATCAAAAATCGCATGAGCATTTCAAACAGCAACACATTGCACTTGAACTAAGTCTGAGCCATACTAATCTAAACATTTGACCTCTCCTGAAGGGTATCTGAGGGTATCTCACTTCCATGCCATTTGGGTGAGGAACCTAGACCAGGAATGAACAGACTGCTATGATTGGTAGTCATAGCAGGCCCCTTCCTGATCAACCCTTTTCTTATCTAAATCCATACTGGACACAGAATTACACAAGTCCCCCACAACTCATGTTTTCCATGTGATATATCATACAGCGTTCTTTGGTGCTAAAATGATTAGCTAATTCTTGCTTGTGGTGAGTTTGATATTGCGAACTCAATATCAAGATCATGAATTTGTATATGAAGTCTGCATTTATCAAGGGGTAAAGTATGGAACCTGCTGACATTGCTTGTTAATCTGTTGCTGAGAACAGCTGGAGACAGCAAGAGTGTCACAAAGGCCGATCTTTTCTAATGCCTGATTGTGCAAGTCCTCGCAACAATGTTTGTACTTCTGAGGAAAGGTCCAGCTTTCCCCCACCACTCTTCACAGCCTTGTCTTTGTTTTTCTCCAAACGCATTAGTGAGCCCTCACTTGCAGAATCTGGGGCACTTGCTGTAGGTCGTGGTGAGTAGGTTGTGCACCATGACCTTCCATCAGAACCAGCCAATGCCACAATAGCCTCTGCCTGCAGTGACAAATTAAAACTGCTGTTTTAAGAACAGTGCACTTAAATCCACAGCACACCAGTAGGCCCTAGTCAAGTTCAGAAAAGTCCAATGTCAATGAGCCAGAATACAGAAAGTTGATATCAAGCCCATTAGTTTCAGTCTAAATCTCATTGCCAGTAACTGCAAAGTAGTGATTGATTATGTTCCCCTTGCTGCCTGTGTTCATATGACACTATCATACAAGAAAAGAGGGAAACACTTCCCAAGGAAGCTTACATATATTGTTCTGGAGCTCTGCTATTCTTGATAACAGAGATCTCACAAAAAGACAGACCTACACCATAACCCCATTAATGGCTCATGGTGAGGGGTCTTACAACAAGCTTCCAAAAAAGTGCAAACTGGGGAGATAGGTTGGTGCTTACCTTCTCAGGAGAGATGTCATCATACACATGTGCTTGCCCTCCATAGAATATTGTAAGCTGGCGACTAGCAGGAGAAGCACCTTGATTACTGCCATCCAAGGTGCAATCATATCTATAAGACTGCAGAAAAATTTCCAGAACAATAATCCAAAGGGTAACACAATAAGTGTAGTCATAACTTCATGAGAGTCACTCACAAAGTGTCAGACCATCACCTTCATCACAATGGCAGCCATGACTACCCCTTGACTCCATTAGCTCCCAACACTTGGTGTAGATAAATATATAACAATCAGATCAAAATTTTGGGCAAACCATTCATGAGTGTCCTGAGTTTCTGTTGCATTCCAGAAGCAACATGAAGACCCAGTCATGATGTTGGTTGGCATTCAAGACAAATAGCCAATAAGCGATTAGTATCCTCATCCAAGCTGTGACAAGCTTGTCAGGGTAAGCGTCATTTCATTTTATCTTGTCCCTATACATGCAAGCATCCAAGGTGCAATCAATATACAACTTTCGGGCCCTGCAGATTTGATCAAATTGCAAAGCCACAGCAGTTGAAGACACCATGAGAAGCACACTGCCAAGCAAACTGCTTTCAATGACTCTCAAACACACCAAACATGAAAAGGCTCTGATCCCATGCAACAAACACCATCCATGTCTGTACTGCTGAAAAATTGAACTGACTTCAGATATAAGTACCCTGATGGTAGCATAAAATCTCCACTGCGAGTAGATGACTTCAGCTGCTTGGAAGCTGGGGGTGGTCCACTTGATCCAGTTGCAGCAGGAGCAGCTGACTCATGGAGAAGTCCTGCATTACGGAGAAGGCCAACTAAAGGTGAACTTTTGAGCCCTGTTCGAGATCCCTCATCTTCAGCTGGGTGCCCAATCTGAGGACTATTCTCCTTGGGAGCTGTGGCAGCAGCTGTTTCTGCTATTGCATGTGAGGGGCGTAGACATCGTATTGGAAGCCCTGGATTACTAAAGAGTGGCTTCAAGCTTTCTGTTTTCTTGCCCTGCCGGTTGGAAACATCTGGCTTCAAATTTTGCTGATACCATGTAGGACTCTTTGTTGATGGTTGTGGAGGTTGCATAGAGAGGTGCAAATCGCTGGCTGATGGTGGACTCTCCCTATAGTCAAGGACCTTCTCTTTCTTTTGCTTGTCGAACCGAGCTGTCTGTCAAAACAATGTGCTGATGAGAAAGTGGACTAAGAAACGTAATTCTGAAACAGAAGATGGATTTAAAAGTAGTAATGTACATGTTGTACCCTGATAAACAAAATAATCCAAGAGAACAGCTACTTAAGCTCAAAACTGCAGCCTGTAAAAGCTACATGCCAGTAAGTACCTTTTGAGAGCGAGAGCTCTCAAGAGCTTCCACTAGGCGATCCTGCAGTGACTCCCTGCCACAGGGAGACTCCCTTTTTTTTGACAATTTGCTGCTGTCCAAGTCTGGCTTGTAGAATGCACTCTTAATACCATGGTGCTGAATTGCTCCTGCCTTGCCCCTCTGCCAATACACTGTGGCACAGAATTGGCCATGCATAGTTAGTCCTTTGCCTTTGAAATCAAAGTGGTCAATGGCACACACAAAATGTGCCATTCCCTATCGGCAAGCCCATCTCACTTCCCTTCTCCAGAACATGGTTAACAAGATTGTAAATGCTTGCCTGCAGGCCACATTCTATACAAGCATTCATGGCACCAATTCCAGAATGAAAATTAGGATCCAAGGTAGCAGCAACTCAAAACACATGAAGTTGACCTTAAGTGGAATTTACTTGATAATCGAGCAAAAAAGGAAGACTGCCTCCACACAAGAGAAAGAAAACAGAGTGAGGAAAATACTACACTGCAGTTCATTGAGATTCACAAATCCTTGAGATCTCTGACATGCACACAACTTTGGGTCCCTACCAAATCAAAAACATGCATGAACTCCAAGCTCAGAAATGACATTGACCTTGGTGAATGAAGGGGAGTTAACAATGAGTATGTGTGAGAAGCAAAGAGAGTAGTCACACCTGGTTCTGCAGAGGTAGTAGCTGGGGCCAAGCCAAAAGGAGGGGAGACAAAGTCAGGAGAATTTCTGGTCTCCACTTGACCAACTGTTCCAGAAGATGCTCTGGTTGCAAAGGTTTCAGGATCGACTTCAACCTTGAGGCTAGGACCACTGCGGAAATCTTGTAATGCATTTGATGATGGAAACTCTGCCTGTTTGACCTCATCCATATGGCTAAGGCCAAGAAAATCCCGAAACATGGGTTGATCCTTTTCAGCCATGAGCAGACTCATTGTGGACAGCTGAGCAAGGTAATCAAGTTCATTGCATGTATATTATGTATACCTGATGGCACATCCACAAGCAGGAAGGGTGTGTGAGATGTTGAAAAGAAATCAGCAGAGCTGTCATGGGTACAAATTGGATGGCTTCATAAACAGCTGGTTTATCAAGAATCATAAATCGTCAAAATAGACCATGATTGTTCAATTCTAACTACCATGACCATCACAGGCAAAACAGCACTTGCAAGGGAACAAGGCCAAACTAGTGTCACAGAGATTTGTTCCAGCTTATCTCTGAAGTTTCCAAGTAACCAACAGCCTTTACATTTTGCTTGGAACTCTGTGACTGACATAAATGCACCAGTAGAGGTAAAACCACACAGCAGGGAGAATTTGGAGTGCCATGAAAGAACCTCTCCTATCTCAAAATTGGGTTGCCAGCCATTTTCAGGCACAATTATAATCAAGCTCAATCAATAGTTACCCACTTGGGTGAGAGAGAGAGATTGAGTGATGCAGAAATTAGTTCCATCTTTACTCATCCCAAAGCTTTTGTAATGCACATCTCAACATTCAGTTATCAAAGGACACAAACTGCTCCCCCCTTAATCTCTGCTTGGAGCTACTCAGTGCATTCCCATCACTGCATCCAAAGCCCCCCACGCCCCGACAACAGATTCTACAATGTTTTCAGAGCGCAGCTTGGAAACTTTCAGAGAATTTGATTTGAAGCTCTGCACTCGAAAGTTGCATTCTACTGTTGCACTGTCCAAGAATCCAAGAATCCTTCCACACTTGAACAGCCCAAAGGCTTCTCTCAACATGGCTTCAACTGAGCTTTACTAAGAAAGTTTTCACATATCCAGCAACATAGACCATGTACCCTTTAAAGTCTCTCTGTGTGTCTGCGTCTGTGTGTGTGTCTCTCTCTCAATATTTACACTTGGAGAAAGAAATGGTAGATACCGCGAAATTGGCAACACAGGAATTCCAACACAAGAAGAAAACAGAAAACAACACGAGAATTGGTTGAAGCTCCTTGCGTATAGCTTACTTGGATCAGCGATGTCAGCGGCGGCCCTAACGTTGAACTCGACGAGATTCAGAGTCCAGAAGACAAGATGAAACGCTTCTTTCGTGGCTTTCTCTAGATTTCCTTGAAATCTAGAAGGGAAAAAAACAGAATGCTTCGGCAAATAGAAAAGAAAAAAGTAAGAAGCACTTCTGAAAGCTTAGGGACAAGCAAAAGTGGCCCAAACGACAAAAAAGAAAGGCAAGGCTCGAGGGCCACTAGATGTCGAAGTGTTGGAAACCGTGTACAGTGTCCATATCAAAGCACTTCTGAAGTTCCTAGGCGTTGTCGCAAAGCGCGTTTCAAATACAGCCAGAATCAAACACATGCGCGCTTAGTAAGCAGAAGATTGAAACACGACCTTCGATAAGAGGGGGGAAAAGAAAGGGGAAAAAAACACAAAAAAGATAGGGAAGATTTCTCTAAACTTCTCGGAAGGCGGCTGGAAACCTCCACCAAATCAGCTTCACAAGGACCTGCCAAGTTTGACACAGAAAGTTTCGGCAGCGATCTCCCTCTCTCACACTGCCTGTCCGTGTATCTATCTATCCGTCTGTCTGTTTGTCTGACTGCGACAAGAACTAAGCGAAAGAAAACCAAGAAGAGAACCTGGACTACAACGATCGTAACTGCCTGCAGATTTGTTCCTGGAAATACTGAAGCACGAAACTTGACAAAGCTTGAAACGCGAAGCGATGGAAGGAAGGAAGGAAGGAATGAATCGCGAAACAAAAGCCCAGAACAAAAAAAAAAACTTCGCACGCAATTTTCTTTTTTTTCCCAGTTGTGAGACAGAAGTCAAATATATATATAGATATCCAAAGGAAACCAAAAAAACAAGCTTGAAAAGAAACCGTTTATCCAACCACATCAAATGCCCACAAAACACGCACACGCCCCAAATCCATCCTCTCTCTTCCAACGCAACAACAACAGAAACACTCGCGAAGAAAATGCGCAGGAGACCACGACGGAGCGAGGAAAGAGAGAGAGAAGAAGCGACAGACACCGGGCGATGAAATGCCGGCCGTCATATCACCGGCTGTCCACGGCCTACCTTCACAGTGAATAAACCAATTGGGGAGTGGGTGCGGGGCCGCCGAAGGGGTCCAATTTTCTTTGTATAATAAAATTTCCAAAGTAGGAAAAAAAATTATTACCTCCCCATAGTACCTACCTTCCCTGGTTAAGCACAAATTAATTACTTTTTGAAATTGTTGAAACTTTTGGGGGGTGGGGGAAAAAAAAAAAAAAAAAAACCTAGGGGGATCACCTGCAATGACCGAACATATGAAAGAAAACTCAAAGCACATACATTATTAGCTTCATTATTTAGTGCAATGCCGAATTCTAAAACATTATTAATCTTACTACCGAACCGACATAAATGACCCAATAAAACAATTATATATATATATATATATATATATTAGACACTTTGCTCTCGACTAGGCTAGGTAACCAAAATAAATAAATTTTAATAAAATTATTTAGACACCTTGATGCCGAACTAGGCTAAGGTTGTAGGTACTACGGTAATGAAAACAAAAGTCAAAGAACAAAATATCATTTGGTTGTGTAGGTAGAAAGGAAATTAGGGTCGAACATGAACGGGGGCAGCCACGCAAGAACGTACGTACTTGGGCCAAGCCGAGCCGAGCATATGGACCGGTATATAGATGTGACCTCAGAACAGAGATGGTCGCCTGTTTGTGGTCTCACGATCGAGGGAGTGAAGTCAGCCAATCCCGATCCACAAAGTCTACCAAAGGAGGGGGGGAAATTGATTTTATTTTTATTTTCTTAAAATTTGATTGATTTTTGGGGGGCCCATTTGACCTCATTTGTTTTGTTTTGTTTCTTTTTCTTTCTTTTTTTTGTAGCATGCCGTGCCGCCTTTGAGGTTTGTTTCCAAGGAAGTTTCTAGTCGCCCTGGAAGGTGCTAGCCAGCCTACGGGTTTTCGTTTTTGATAGATTTTCTTTTTTTTTTCTTTTCTTTTGGCCGTATCTTGTAAGGTTCTTGACCTTTCATAAAGAGTTATTTGTTTGTTGGTTGCTTCCTCCTTTGTGTGGGGAGTTGAGGCGGCAACCTGTTTTTATGGGATGGGGGCGGGCGGGGGGGGGCCAATGCTCGCTTGTTTGGATGAACGGATAAATAGATAGATGGATAGAGTGTGGGTTGGTGGGTTCCAAGGTTTAAGCAAAGATTCTTCTCATATTCAAATGGGTTTGGATGAACGGATAGATGAATAGATGGATAGAGTGTGGTTGGTGGGTTCCAAAGTTTTAAGTAAAGATCCTTTTCATATTCAAATGGGTTTGGATGAACGGATAGATAAATAGATGGATAGAGTGTGGTTGGTGGGTTCCA
>Ga0116228_10005700_pt1 | contig 11104 bp, 9 predicted proteins | sample S1TSphfallax_2_FD_89694 | JGI IMG/M metagenome (GOLD analysis project Ga0116228, IMG submission 89694) | Host-associated microbial communities from peat moss isolated from Minnesota, USA - S1T2_Fc - Sphagnum fallax MG | ecosystem: Host-associated > Plants > Peat moss > Unclassified | place: USA... | reverse complement strand
TGGATGTTTCAATAGCTCTGCCAATGCCCATTCAATAGTAATTATAGATGTGTCCATGCTTCCCAAAATCTCCTGCACATAGTGGCACATGGCGAATGTAATAATGGACAATAAAATCATTAATAAATTGTTAGATCATGAATAGAAACATTTATTATGCATATAGGCCAATATTGTTGAGATTTTATGACATGGTCAAAGGTGTAACATTGATCATTTGATTGTTCATGATGAAATATCATAATCAAATAATTATAATGGCTGGCACAATAATTGAACAATATCAAAATTTTAACAATTTTTACTTCACCTAGCAAGTACAATCACAAACTTGACAACATTTTTTGTCATGTTGAGGCCTTTAACTAAAGAAATAAAAATGGAAATTGAAAGTTAGAATTAAAGCATAAAATAACTCACATTGATAACAGCTTTGATGACATTATCTCCATGTTTTTTACCAAAACCGGAACTTTCAACAAAAGAAAACATGACATCAAGAAAATCCTTGGAATGATTTAAATTGTTTTCTCTTGAATGATTTTGAATGATTTTGTCAAAAAATTGATCCACTTTCAATCGCATGTTATTTAGTTGAGGTATGATGCCTTGGAGATCAAATGGCTTCAGAATTGGAACAAAATCACTAATGTTGAAAGCACCAAGGATTGTTATTTACTCACGAATGATGTCATTGAACTCCTCACATTCTTTAATAGAAAGTCCCGAGCCTAAATATCTTTTTCCAAATAGTAATCGAGTCATCACATTAAGGGAAGCATTACGTGATCTTGTGTAAATGTCCATTGGTTTTTCATCCTGCAAAAAACATGTGAATCTGTATCATCAATTTTGAACTAAATATATTGAAATGGAAAAAACAATAACACCAATTGCAAAACAATCACACAATCATTGAATGAAGAGGTGGTTGATACAATCATGTTCCAAGAATGATGCAATGAATTGAGTGATACAAGTATGAAAGCCCTAATGGATTGTCCAAAACTTAATGAATAACCTTTCTTAATTGCATTTGGAAATTGGTTTTTAATTCAAATAAATTCAATTACCTTGCAATCTTGAAAATAATCATATACTAATGATGAAGTTTCTTCATCTCGAACATTTTTGGAAGCACGAAGACTTTTGGCATTGAAAAGTTCTGATGCATATATCATACGCAGTTGTCGCCAATAATCCCCTTGAGGTGAAAATCCCACAGTAAGTCCACCATAACTAATGGATTGTGAAATGATAGCTTTGGGACGATATGCCAAAAGGTGATCATGTGTTTTCAAAACATGTTCTGCCATTTGGGGAGACGAAATGATTACAGCACGGATTGATCCCAACTTCAACTCCATGATATCCCCATATGTTTTTGATAACTTATACAAATCTTGGTGGGGGGTTTTACCTAAAAGAAAAAGGTTTCCAACCAATGGCCATATGGGAAATGGCCCTGGTGGTCTCTTCAATTGTGTGTGACAAAACCATTGTACAAAGATGTAAAAGACTACTATGGCAACTATTGTAAGTATCAATGTTGTCAAATCAACTAATGTGATAAATTGACTCCATTTCACAACAACATTTGTCATGGTGTGCCTAGTTAATTTCACAACTAAATTCTAGTCAACTATGTATGCATGTGAAATAAAAATAAAAGAAAGCCCAACTATTGATCTTCAAATGTGGGATGTTGAGATTGTGAAGGGATATTTATTGTGATAGCAATGGCATGGGAAAAGATGGAGGATGAAAATTGGGCCTCACAATTCCTTGTGTGGATTGCTTGGTAAAGTAGTAATAGGGTGGTAGGTATAATGATGGTTCCTATATTGAAGGTAAGCATTGAAATGGTAGGGTCAAGTTGGTTGTTGGATGTGTAAAGAAATTGAAATGGAATTATTCTTTCAATAATATGCAAATAGATGAAAATGCATAAAAACTTTTGGGTGAAATCATGGTCACATGGCTCAAATTTGGGACACAATGTTGATTTTCAACTTTGGACCCATTTTGTTTAAATATTTCATATCAACAATTATGGCATTTGCCAACTTTGTAATATTATGAAATTGGCTCTAAAGGAACATTTTGCTTGAAAGAGGCGATTTATGTGGTTTTCTTTTATTGAAAAGTAAAAAAGTCTTGTGTATGAAAATTTTGATTTCCATTTTCAATTATATAGTTATTTAAATTGGTGGTTGGCATGCGAAGTTGCCTTTTGATGGAGTTGTACAAAATATGTTCCACGCATAATGGAATACATACATATGGTGTAAAAAGTGTGATTTTTTTTTAATACTTTATTAATAACACTTTTTGCACGTGTGGCACATGATAACATACAGTCATTTGGGTCCTTGCAATATGGTCCTTGAGGCACTTTCTTCTTGTGTGCATAACACTTTTTGGAATGGCAGTTTAAGTTGATTATTGTTTTGTTGGAAAGAATTTTCAATTGGAAATTTGGCAATTTGTACTATTTTTTTCTCATTCTTAAGGATGGAAATGGTCCAAAATCACTTCATTTTTAATTTAAAATTATTATTACCTTTTTTAGTGGAATCTTAATACTAATAAGAAAAGGGCTACATGTACCATGGCAAGTTCAACATTTTGACATCAAGAGATTATTTTACTTGAAGATTCAATGTTAAGAATGAAATATCCTACAATGTTTCAAATGGTTTATTTTAAAATATTCAAATATTTTTTATTTCTCTTCACAAAATCTTGTTTTTTTTAAAAAAACATTTGTTGATAACTTCAATATCTTTGAAAATAATATAACTTGGGCTCCATGATGTTCCACACTACCAATGATGGGCATTGGTATGTTATTGTAAACATAATTGTCATGGAGATGTTGTCCAACACCTTGGGTGAACCGACACTTACATTAGTGTCATGGTAAAAACCACGAATTCCTTTGAATTGCTTATAAATATTATATTAGAAAAAAAAATTGTTTTTACAATCCAAAATACATGAAGGGGATGCAACCTATGTTGGGAGAAATTTGTGAAACACCGAGTTACCATAACAATATGTGACTAATGCACCAATTTTACTAAAGTTATGTTTGATCACAATTTTCCATTGATATTTTAGTTTTGATTTTATTGATTTGTTTTTGACAAAATTGTTCAATGTTCAATAACTTTTACACTATAGGTTTAAATGTTGGCCCAAATGTGATCATCTTTGAGGATCTATGCAATATATATTTTCAAAAAAGGTCTCCGAGGCTTTAAAGGCCACAACTAATGTGAAAGGTTTAAGGTTCAAGGGCAAATAAGATGACCAATGGGAAAATTTCCATGCATTTCCTCATGTGATGTGAAAGGGCAAATAAAATTCTATAAGGTTGATACACTAAAAACACATTGATTGGTTGAAAAAATCAAATTTGTAAATTTTAATTAATTTTGAATGACAAAAATAACTCCAAATTAAAAAACTTATGCTTTGCTAGTTTGAAAATTGATATGCACACCACCTTGTCAAAGACGTTTTGACAATACCAAACGTGTTACAAAGGGCTCGACCTCACAATTTGGGAAGGTTAAGGTGTGGTCATAAACAAAACATTACAAACAAAATAAACACATGTATATTCTTAATATAGATCCCATGTTAATGGATGCTTTCCATAACCCTAGCATAACTTGTGCTATTTGGCCTAAATATGAATAGGATCATGTAAGTGTTCTACAATGTAAACAAGACCTTAATGATAAAGTAGTATTTTAGGACCTCAAAACAAGTCATGGGTTCAAACCCAATGGAATGTAGGTGAAACCCTTGTTAGCACTTTGCCAATGAACTTGACCTGGGGGTGCCAATGGCTTGTCAAGTTGGGTTTGTTATTATGTTTCCCAAAAAATAAAAACCAACAAAATCAATCAGTAGTTGAGCAACAACTATCAACTTTTGAATACTTTGCCATTTTCTTCACCTATATGCACATTGGATGATTGGACATGCACAAGTTTCATATGCATGGTCACAAGTTCTCACAAAATTGTCATCATGCACATGCTTGTACCTTTTGGAATCTTATGTAACGAAATTGTCATCATGCACATGCTTGTACCTTTTGGAATCTTATGTAATTGTTTAAAGTAGGTTGCAAAAGATGTCAAGCGTGGAAGACACATGCACAACATGCCACATTGTACATGATTCCATATAACACATTGATAAAAGATAGCCATTTGAATCCTCACAAAAGAATCTCATCTTGATGGAAGACATAATTTGCACAACATGCAAGGCAAGTCACATTGAACATGGATTCCATATAACACTTTAATACTTTAATTTTCAGTCATATATCATGTAGATAAGATATAACAATTTGAGTCCTTGCAAAAGAATCTCATCTTGGACCCCAGTGGTCATTCTTGTTCATTGGGATAGCCAATTATGGGATGTTGAGACCTCAAAAAAACTTATGGTTTCAAACCTAGTGGTGCATAGGTGAAACTTTTGCTAGCCCTTTGCCAATGAGTAGGTCATGGGTTCAAACCCATTAAAGTGTAGAGAAACTCTTGCAAGTCCTTTGTCAATAAGCTTGACTTGAAGGTGCCAACATCTTTGTTAGGTGTTGTGTTTCACAAAGAAAAATAATCTCACCTTTGTGTGTGTGACCTCTGAGATAATGTCAAGCAAAAATAAAAGTGCACCAAAACCAAAGGTAGCTACTATGATAGTTTCTTCCTCTCCACTAGCATATCACTACAACTCAGCGTCTAATGTAACAAGTCTAAAAGCACATACAGGCAATCAAACATGAATACAGACTGGGAATTACTCAAAATTTCCAAAGATTGATTTGCAGTGTTTACAGATCTTTTGAGACAAAGTCTGAAAGAATATATTGACCTGATTTATCTGAAGAAAAAGAGTGCTATTATACAGAGCAAGACCCAAACTGGCCTTATAATTGGTCCTCACTGGTCACTGCAAATTGCATCAGACCCTGTACGTTCTGCAGAAATAACAGATCAGAATGCGAAAAACTGTTTTAAGTTCCAACCTCAAATTCTTGCATTTGAAAAACAATCATCCATAATGAAATGAGCACTGAATAGAATTTCCTTTTTAGTATTATTGTCGCAGTTCATCTGTTGTGATGGTCAGTCTCCTCTTCAGCTCAAAGTTTCCATCAAAACCATGGGTTACATACAGAGCACATTTAAACTGTTATTAGATCCAGAAAACGAAAAACTGTGATGGCACCAAGACCACAATATCTCATATTTTCCTGTCAATTATGGGATGAGTTGATCCCTACACCCTACCAATCTGGCAATTCTTAGCTACTTACCATGGTTCTAGTTTCTATGTAAGCTCAGTAGAATTGGGGCACGGTATGGACATTATATACCTGAGAAGCTTTCTTCAGGGAAGTGACAACATGGTAGAACCCAAAACCTTTTCCAAATGACAATGCAATATCCAGCGGACTGTTCCCATCCTGCTTTCAGACCAACATCAACCATGTTGTCACAAACTATTTTTCCTACAATTTGTCATCTGTAGCATATATGAGCAAGAGAACAAGACCTAAAATAAGACAGGAACAAGCATGGACCTTGCTGTAGATTGAGTTAAACAGCATCTGGGTTTTGCTTTTCCCTGTATTCAACACCTTTGAGCTTACAGCCACTGAAATAGATTTGCTCATTATGTTCAACCTCTTTGAAGACAACTTGCTTGGACTGATGCTGACAGAATCCAGGATGGGAAATCTTTGCCATATCTACTCCGAATGATGATGAATGTAGTTTGTGTTGCCTAACTATATGTAACTAGCAAACCCTGCCTACACAGACTATTGAGAATATATAACTGGAAGATAACCTAGTTCACAAGTTGGATACAATCGCTGAAGTGTAACCACATAACAGTTGCTCCGGTTGGCCAGGATTACCTGGTTAAGAATGTTGATGTCAGCACCTCGGCGAAGCAGGAGCTTAATTATGTCAGTTCTCCCGCTTTGCACAGCAACATGAAGTGGTGTCCACCCTTCCTGCTTGCCCTCAACCATTTTCCAATTATTGGAACCGACAGGGTACATTGGTCAATACTACCATACAAGACCATTCAAGATTTTCTAGAAGGAACCAAGTGACAGGAAACTTCTGGAGGAGAACCACAAGGGTCCCAAATTCTTGGCTTTGCAGCAGAGTAGAACACTTCTGTGCTTAAAAGTCATTGTTTGAAAGGAAAATAGTTACTAAATGGGCCTCAAAAAATTCTGGAGAAAAGTGGAACTCACATTATCAGGAGAGTTAACATTGATGCCATGGCGAGTCAAGAGCCTAACTAAGTTGCCATTTGCTGTCTGTGCTGCATAATGCAATGCTGTAGCACCCACCTGCAGTCAATCCTGCACAGTTACTGCTGGAACAAATCAAAGAAGAGAAAAGGAATAAGACAACTACATCAGAATACATACAGAATTGACACATATTAAGTGTGAGGTGTGTGTAAATGAGGAAGAAAATTAATTCCAAAAGACCTAGATCCCACAGAAAGGGGAAAGATGTAGAATTCAACTTACTCTATCAGTTGCCAGAGCATTTGCACCAGATTTAAGGAGGTGCCTGACCATAGATTCTCGTCCAGTGAGCACAGCCCTGTGCAAAGCTGTGACTCCATCCTAGAGACATTGAAAATTGTCAACTTAAGTGTGTGAACCATTTCTGCTTGTTTCCCTAGAAAGCAAATGCCCAATTCAATTCTTTGAACTAGTGGAGCAACACTTCAAAGACCACATCGTTGCCCTTCAAACCTAGCCCTGATAATCTACAATCAAATTAAAGAACAACATGGGCAACATTTTAGGATTTTAGATGACCCTCCAAAGTCAAGATGAAACCCACACCACAAGATTGAAGCAGACATGAACATGATGGAGGTCTGAACAACAATCACATCAAAATACCATTGACCACTTACCTCACATGAGATATTCTTGTTATTTTGCTAGTCTAATACCTTGTCTTCACACAGATCTAAGAAGATGGCAGAGAAATCCAAGAAAATTCAAACATAACACGAAATGAATGAGTGCAGTCATAACCTTGGGAGTGTCACCCACAAAGTATCAGACCATCACCTTCATCATAAATAGCAGTGACAATCTGTAATGAATCCCTACTGACTTCATCAGCTCCCACCAGTGGGTGTAGATAAGTATTTAACATTTCACCTAAAATTTAAGGCAAACCATTATGCAAAAATCTGCATCCTGAGTTTCTGTCATATTTCCTAGAAGCAACAGGAAGAATCAGTCAGGATATTGGCTACCATTCAAGAGTCTCAAAGCTGCCTTGTCTTCATACAACACAACTGTACAAATCAGTTATGAGATGGCAAAAGTAGTTTACAGACCAAGTGCCAACTTGTTCAGAAAAAATCCATGGTTTGTACAAGTACCATGTCTAATGCATCAATATGTGCACCACGCTTCAACAGTTGATCTACAACATTTATTTGGCCAGAGGCTGCTAGAGTATGTAGTGCATTCCACTTCTCCTGCATTCACCGATGCCACCTTGTGAATTCAAGACCACTGGCCAACATCTTTGAGTCACTTCTAAGCCACAAAGCAAGCATTTTCTTCAGTGCTCAGATTAATTTCAAATGACTGTGAGCCATATATTCCATACCCAGTTACAACAGATCAAGAGAGGGAAGGTCAACAGCAAGACACTACAAGAGAATTGAAAAACCACATCAACAAGACCCATCAAGGATTACAATTTATTAGCAGATGAAACTTTATCTCTGGGAAAAGACACAAAACTCGGATGGACAGGATACATTCAAACAACCGGAAACACTTACAGAAGAAACTTTGGAGTTACTGAAATTGGAACTTCTCAACATTGCTTTCTCTTTATTTGACAAGAGCTGAGAGCCTGACACCTCCTGCAAATTGCACAGGCAACAATATCCGTGGTATATCCCCATCAGTCACATAACCTTGAACCCAGGAAGCTCAGCATATATCAACAATCAATCACATCAGACCCATCCATGAGCAACCACTATGCTAACAGCTTGTGTCAACATATGTGGTTACTCTACTGGTGTCTAAGTTTTGACAATTGTTTTAGACAAGATATTTGCTCAGAAGGTTCAAATATGTGCAGTGAAATTATTCTTCCATAGGATCAGGCAAGAAGTGAGTAAAGTTCAACTGGGTAAGCCTGAGACATAAACCCAAAGCTCACCCTATGATTCATATGACAGACACCAAAAAGGTTGGGATGCATAACACCAAGTTCTAGCACCATATATGCTGCTTAAAGGAGTGTAACATTTTCCAACAAGAAGCTGCATTTTGGATTGGATTGTAGTCAAGACTAAACAATAGGTTAGTTTCTCAAACACTGGACCTAGACATAGAAGCAAAAGAATTTGGAAAGAATGTGTCCTTGCCATACACACTACAAAATAAGCAGAGACGGAAATATACTTGGCAAAACCAATCCTTGTCAAACAGAAATGGAAACTTACTTTACTTTCGGCATCATTATCCTTACTGTTGCTGTCACATTGATTTTCTTCAATGTCTTGTTCCTGCTTTCGAAACTTTCTCGCCACATCATCAAAAGTGGAGTCTCCAAGTGCCAGTCGTGGATTTCTTGGTGTTGCTCGCAGTGAGGATGCATAATTTATTTGTGCCACTGCTCACAAAACATGGCTTCCCAATTCAATCAAATACATACAGAAGCCCACTGTCCAACACTATCCATGAAGAATCCAAACTTTTAAATTTTTATGAAGAATCTAGATATCACAATATTTTACAGGATGTTTGAGGACTCACTTAGCTTCAGGAAATGGATAAACAACAAACCTACTTCCTGAGTACCAATCTATACATGCTGACAATGAAAAATAGACAACCACAAATTGACTGGACACATGCACCGGTAAACAAGCATAATCAAAGGCAAACTGTTCTCTTTCTGCTTTTGATCACTCACCAGGTTCATCCCCTTCAGAATCAGATGCTGTCTCATCTTCTAACAGATCTTGAGTGATGTCATCATCATCAGTATCAAAAATTTCTTTGTAAAGTTCTTCCTCAATCATCTTCTTAACCCCATAAGATGGCTGTGTTTCCCCATGCCTAGGAAGTACTCTTGGGAAATGGCGTTGCTGATAAGCTTTATGCGCCGCATCTCTTTCAGCAATAGTCAGCCTCCGCTGGGCCTGCTTTCTTCGAGCATGTTCAACAAGATTGTCAATAACCTCCCTTTTCTTCTCCCACTTGCTTCTGCTGAGTTCCTCCTGTAATGGCTTCCAGTCATCTGGTACCAAACTGGGCCGGTCATTAGATTCAACCTTCACTCCATAGTCATCTTGCCTCTTTGGAAATGTGTCCTCAAATATCCCTTCCTCAATTGCAAAACTCTCAGAAAAGGTGTCATCCTCCTCCTCCTCCTCCTCCACCTCAATGCCTGAAGAGCTGAACAACAGCATAGGAACAGGCTCAAGGTTCAGATAAAAGCCAACCAGGAGATGTCAGTATGGGGATGTTAGCTCATGGCCTGAACTTGATGGCTGCTGAGAAGGTGATAGTGATTTCTTAGCTTACAATTGTTTGACAGAAAGACCAAAGTGAGAAGCATGGATTGATTCAGTTCTAGCCAGAGTCTGACTATGCTCATGGCCCAAAATTAGTGCAAACTACTCCAGAGACAGTGGTTAACAAATGCATTTGCCAATGGAAGGAGCAAGCAGAAAATTTGACCTTGGTACAATTAGAATACAAGGAAATTAAGAGAAAGAGCCAAACCTACCGGAACTTGGATTTGACTCGCACTTGATTAGTTGCCCATAGTTTCATTCGAAAGGCCTTTTGTGTTTCATTAGTGGCAGTAAGCACTGCCAGCCCCACCACCACCTGGTATTGGTGAAACTGCTCCAAACAAACCATCAAAACCATTAACGTAACCAAACAAGGCAGCAAAGTCATAATCCTTGGCTAATTCTTAGTGGAGATGTGACAATTCAACAAGACTCTTTCATCATAAAATCTGGAAATGAATGAGTAAGAGCATCCCCAACAGTGCTCAGTATGTGACCCTGCAAAACAAATTCTCAAATCGAAGTTCAGTTATTTACTTTTTTTCAACCCTACCCATAAGACTAACACTGGGACTGCAAATAGGCGTGAGACTATTAATGACAAACCACCTGGACCAATCAGAAACAGGGAGCAGCAGTCAGATCATAATTATTACACTCTTCTCTGGCAGGTGTTAGACTTTGCTGTGCCTTTTACCAGCCTCAGCAAATTGTGAAACGATGCTGCCAAAACGATTTTGCTGAGGCAAACCAGCATGTTCTGACTTTTCTTCATCCAAGTTTATTGTGTAGGGTCACATATTCAGCACCACTGGGGATGCTCTAACAGGAATCCTACGAAAAGCCCATGTCTATGTAAAACTGCAACAGCACAAACAAAGTTCTGACCAAGCACAAGAACAACTGTGTGACCCTAGACGATGACCCTTCATATGCCCTAGACAATCGTTCCAGAAGAAGCAAGGCAATCCATGAGGCGGCCTTACATCCACAACTCAAACCATATCTGGAATGTGATGCCTAGTGGCAACGTTTGCATCCTGCAAACATGAGTATCATTATATGCAGCAAAACCTAGAACGAAAAAGCCATTCGGAAACTGGCTAACAAAAAACCTCTGTAGGATGATACATTGGCAAGAACAGAAATGCCTCAAACAATCAGGATCCCGATGAACCCCAAGACACTTTATTTATACATCCAAACATCATTTTCAGCATGTTGAGGCGTGTTATCACAAAAACTCTACAAAAAACTGACCCATAAACTGTGATCGCGTAACTACAAAGCAAAAACCAAGCAAGAGACCAGAGACATGCCCAGATTGCTACTACAGTACACAGCCCAGCTTGTTTCCGCTAGAGCTTGAAGCTTGAATGTGTAGCAGGGAAGTTTAGCAGCATACCCGGAAGCTCATGGCTCGCTGCTTGTGTTGCACCGTAGATGTCAGACAGCGAGACGGCACCGGATATGTTCC
>Ga0116228_10005698_pt1 | contig 11105 bp, 11 predicted proteins | sample S1TSphfallax_2_FD_89694 | JGI IMG/M metagenome (GOLD analysis project Ga0116228, IMG submission 89694) | Host-associated microbial communities from peat moss isolated from Minnesota, USA - S1T2_Fc - Sphagnum fallax MG | ecosystem: Host-associated > Plants > Peat moss > Unclassified | place... | reverse complement strand
AGGTCCAAACAAATGCAGGTAGGGACTGGTACCAGGCGGGTAATTCTGACAGGTCCAAACAAATGCAGGTAGGGACTGGTACCAGGCGGGTAATTCTGACAGGTCCAAACAAATGCAGGTAGGTTCTGGTACCAGGCGGGTAATTCTGACAGGTCCAAACAAATGCAGGTAGGAACTGGTACCAGGCGGGTAATTCACGCAGTTCCCTAGTCCCTACCAAAGAGTTACATATTGGTACGAGGTTGGTATTGCCGGAGGTCGTAGCGGTCTGATCGGTTCTTTGACAAAGGACCAACGCGTATAATATACTACTAGGGTTTGAGCCTGGTACCCGCCCAACGATGATGGTAGGCGGGGGTGGCGGGGGCTTTACTACTACTTACTTACTTACCCACGGCAACAGCGGCGAGATTGCGACAGGCGCCATAGCGCAGCCAGCAGCAGCAGGCGATGGGGCGTCCTTTTGTTGTCTTGGCCACCACTACCACCACCACCACCACCACACACTACACTGCGCATCCCAGATTCCAAGGTGCAATCTGTTTTGGTGAGCAGGCGGGAATGATCAGAGAATCAGTGATCTTGAATGTTCATCGGCCAACAATGTCGTCGGAGAGCTGGGCGAAATTGCGATGGCAGTATGTAATAATGTAGCAGCACCAGGAGCTTTCAAGAGGCAGTGGTCGATAGACGTCTACTACTACTACTACTACCACTAGTGAAGAAAGTGGGGGAGGGGAGTGGAGATCAGGAAGACAAGGACAGAGAAACAAAGAGAGGATTCGCGTGAGGAGGCAGTGGACTTGGGAGAAGGAAGGAAGGAAGGCAGGGGGGCGGGGAATCGGTGTTGCTGTAGATCAAGGCAGAGAAGGAGCGGCGGGTGCGTGGGTCCGTGGCTGGGGGGAAGAGAAATGGGAAGGAATTTGAAATGGTCGCAACCCGAACCCTTTCAGAAGTTGCCCGGCGGACATCCGAAGCCGGTGAGGACAGCGGCCGTGCTACTTCTGATGGTCCTGTTTCCGCCTTTCATCATATTCATGTAATGTCTACTCTCCTCCTCCTCCTCCTCCTCCTGAGATTGATTGCACCCATCTACTGAAATTCCCTCCTCTGTTTCCTCTAGCCACCTGCATCCCTCCTCTGTTTCCTCAAGCCACCTGCAACAACTGGCTTTGAATTCTACGTTTGAGCATTTCCACTAAAGAGCATATGTACCGCAGATAGGGCAGATCTGAGGACAGGAAAAAAGGGGATCAGGGGAGTTGAATCCCAGTCCACTGGAATTGCAATTGCAAAAGCTTGATGTTTCATGTTCATGGCTGCTGCATATTCTTCTTCTGATCTGACGAAGAATTCCAATTGGTCTTACAAGTTTGGAGAATTATACAAGTGGCAATAGGATTACATAATCCAGTTTTTCATGTAAACAACATATATGCACAGAGAGAGAGAGAGAGAGAGAGAGAGAGAGAGAGAGAGAGAGAGAGAGAGAGAGAGAGAGAGAGATGTTACTTACTTCATTGTTGTGCAAAAACATTAGTGCCCAAGAGATGGTGGAATGAGGAGATTGTCAAATTGACAAAAGGCACATGGGTTGGTTGGTTGTTGCAGATGGTACACGATGATCCACCTGGAGGGTTCAGTTGAGAGATCGTACAGATTCTTTCAAGCCAGGGGCATAAGGGGCCTCCGGGATGTGTGGCCACTACCCACAATCCTTGCATGTAAAATTATTGGTGTATTTGTGACTTTTGAAGCTGTTCTGCTCATCTTTTTGCCGGCTGAAAGATACGTTGGCCCAATATCTCCAGCTGGAAACCGCCCCGTCTACAAGGTTCCTTTCCCTACTCTGGGCTCTGCATGAGATTAGGCATCCCTTTTGCCCATTGCCTCTGGAATGGATAGAATAGTACACACAGGTTTAAAACCCATTCACAACCCATAAGCAGATGAGTGGAGAATATTGCATACCATGGTGAAGAGAGTTAGTTTGAGAGCAGTTTTGAGTGCCCAGAGCTTAGTGGTAGGACCATGGAATTTCAGATCCCAGTACTTACACCTGTGTTGGTTTTTGATCTGAAATCTACTGCAGAAGAATGGCTTTGTAGCATACATGGTGACTCTAGCTGTGTACTACTTCCTTTGGAAGTGAGTCCTCTTTCTCCCCACCCTTCATTCTTCTCTGTGTGTGTGACAATCATGTGTCAAACCAACCCAAGTTCTATCTGAAGAAAACTACTCTCATGTTTCATGTACAAATGTGGGCCATGAATGGTGAGCATCATTAGTGATTTCTTGCTGCAATGATGTAAAGGATATTGTAAGGAAAAAAAATGTGCTCCAAATCTGGAAGCATCTTCTTTAAACACAGAGGTTAATTGGAACTTTTGTTATAGATATTGGATTCTTAGCCTAACAGGTCTGTCTGAATGTTCACATTAAATTAGAGCACTTTCTGTAGAAAAGAATTAAGGTTTTCAGATGTCTTTCTGCCCATTTCTCCCCATTTTCTGTCGCCAGAAATTGAACAGCAACAATGCATTAGACAATGGATCAAAGACTAAGATCCCCACAGTGTGAAGGGTCTCTGTGCTGCAATTTACTAAATGTAGATCCTGGGAGATGATGGAAACAGGGAGCACTTATTCAATCCAGGTCTTGTGTATGACAACATAGGCGAGATATTCTCAGTGCTTGTTATTGCAAGCTATGCTGGAGCTCTTTTGCTCTACTGTAAAGTAAGTTGACTCTTTCATTTTCAGCTGTCAAATGTATGATCCACTTATTTACTGTTCAGAGTTCATATTCCTTCATTTACTCACAATTGTGATCATTGCACGGATGTGTACAGGGTCATATGGCACCATCTTCTGAAGATTGGGGATCATCTGGGAACATCCTTGGTGACTTATTCTGGGTAAATTATTTTTGTCCAAAAAGTTTGACTGAAAATTTTGGACATTAACCCACCTTGTATAACATTTTTGCATCACTTATTGTCATGGCCATAGTTGGCAATGTAGTAAGGAGATGGGAATTCGATTCATCTGCCTCCATACTATTCATTGGTGACAACATACACAGCCCGTTTACAACAACACTAAATATGTGGGTGTGGATGGATAGGGAATGGAGTTGTACCCAAGGATTACCAGCCATTTTGATATTAAAGTTTTCCTGAATTGCCGATTTGCTGTAATGGCATGGGCTATGCTTGTTATCAGTTTTGCTATCAAGCAGGTGAATTGCTCATTCTGCGCATTTTTCCCCTCCTGCCTTCTAACTAGCCCACTTGTGATAAGACAACTTACAGCAAACTATGGTTGACAAAGAATCCCTTGTATACTCAAGAAAATGGTCCTGTCCAGTGTGATACTCAAGGGAAGATTACAGACTCAATGTTGGTGACAAGCATACTCATGATGATATACATCACCAAGTTTTTCTGGACAGAATCTCAATTCTACCGTTCAGTTGAGATCGCCCATGATCGTGGTACGGAGAGCACTACCTCATCAAAACTTTTCTTTCTAGACCTCCTGGGCTCATATCCTTCAATTTGGCTTTCTGATACAGTGGTATCTTTGCTTTTGGATTAAGTCTTTTTTCCTCCAATTTTTAGGAAAGCTAACTAGTGAGAAAGATTCATTACCTACCAAGAGAAATTTGCTGACTGATGGGTCAAAAAAGGAGTGAACAGTGGACACCACTGCTGATGATTTGTAGGCACTTGAATGGTTGAGGTTTGCAGCTGGATTTTTGTTTCTTTGGACTTCCTTGGTGTGGATCCCTGCAATCCACTCACTAGTGAATCTGTATCTGGTGTCACATCCAATTCAACTAGGGCGAGGAGTACCAATCTTGACCAACTCCCCAAATTCATAGATTTGAAGAACACATCATAAAATTTGTGCAACAGCTGCAAACTTTAATGAATTTCATGCAAAGGGGGGGAAAAAATGGGATATACTGGAACTTTAATGCTTGAACAGCTTGGACTGTTGTAAAATAGTTTCACACCTTGGATGTCCTGAATGGAGGTGGCAAATGAATGTGGTGTTTAACAGCCAGCACTTGGAATGTTTGGAGCTGGGTTGGCCTGCAACTACATCATTTATGACTGCAATGTGCAACGTCTGCTGTTCATCAACTCCAATGGCAAATGCAGGATTTGGGGGAAGATACCCAGCAAGGTTTGGCATCTGCACAAACATGTAGTGATTTATTTGTCTCTGGGGAACAAGCCATTGTCTCGACTGTAAACTAGCAAGAAAGCAACTCACTGTCTTACCTCCTTTCAAGAGAGGACTGAGCACAAAGTGAAGGAGAAATACTACCTATCACAAAGGATTTCCCACTAACTGTTACTTTGGGGAGGTGATTGGTATTTCCAGATTCAACTCCACTATGTAACAGAGTGGGGAGAGCGCAAACATAGCCTGCTTCTCACAGCTGGCTGGTAGGAAGCCCATATCCTCACATCTCTCAGTGTACATCACGTTTTGCTTCTCTAACCTGTTTCTCTACCAATACACAGACTTTACAGAATGTTAATTTGTCTGCAAGCAAGAAAAAAGGCATCCATCTTTTCATCAAGCAGAAGACTTTCGCTACACAATCTTGCACTGCTTTTCTCATCAGCTCTGGGGGGATGATGACAGGTGGAGTGTAGCTCGGCATTTTCACCTTGCCCCAGAAATTGGTCTTGCCATCTGCTGGTCCCTGCCTGTTCTCTTCAAACATGTGCGCAGTCTAAACAATTTCCCCTTCTTTGTCTTGCTGACTTTTCTGGGCCAAATTCAACTGTCAAACCTCAATTTTCGTAGTCCAAGGAATACTTGTTGCATACTGAACGTCCTTCTGCTAAACAACTGTCAATTCTCAACTTTCATAGTCCAAGGTTTACTTAAGAGTTCAAGGTACCTATTGCAACGGAAAGTCTTTCTGCTAAACAACTGAAAATTGGCTGCAGGCAATGCCTTACTTTTATGCACTTTTCGTAACAGCTACATTGGTTGATCGTGCAAACCGTGATGACAAACGTTTAAAACAGAAATACCACAAGTTCTGGGAGGCACATTGCAAGCGTGTGCGCTACAAGATTATCCCCCTTCTTTACTGAGTCAAAAAGAGCAAAGTTAAATTATGCTCAGGACCTATGTACAAGACAGAAGGGTTGTAGGTTTTTCACACCAGTTATTGCACAACTTCAAATGAGGAGGCTCCAGAAGAGTCGGGGCAAAATGTCTACCTTCCAATAGTCTTTTGGTAGGGAGGGGAAGGTGAGGGAAGGAAGGAGGAAGAGTCACAGGGGTAGATGGAGTTTTTCGGAAGATTCTATGATTCTGTTCACAGCAATTTTGCTGGCAGAAAAATGGTGAGAGAGAGAGAGAGAGATACCACAGTAGTGCACAAGCTGACTACCATGTGTTGATTTACTTCAGAATTGTTTTAACTAGATCTTCTGACATAACTCCTATGCACTTTGTGATTTATGACACAGTTTGGATTTTCCATTGCACTTCCGTGTTATGTTTCTCTTCTCAACACGCATACTGCTTGCTGCCTCCTCTCCTCCAAGCTCTTAATTCCCCATTCTAATCCCTATCCCTCTGAAAAGATTGTTCGCATGCACAGCCTTTTGTTGCCATCCCATAGCACACACCTCCAGTCAGATGCATACATGACAAGTCAACCACAGGGATGACTCGGCCAGCATTGTCCAGTGACCATTTTACAGCATCATAGATGCCAACAAGATGGGGCAAATCAAGTGTGAAGAATGTACCCACCCAGTATGTGCAGGACTCATTATTGGCAAGAAATGAGAAACAAATCCAGTGCGGGAGGACATCCCAGCCGATCATGCTGCAATCCTGCAGCTATCAGTTCTTACTGTGGAGCTGTTGAGATCACTTATCATCCCCGTTCAATGATCTTCAAGGGGGGTCTGCTCAGTTGGTCTACCCATCAACAGATCCATTCTAACTGTACAATAGCCTTTTGTATCCGGGAATCATTATCTTCCCAGAGAGACTAGTTGACTCTTTTAAAACTTCCATTCCAGCCCTCATGTTTTTGAGCTACTAGCACCAGGAGGTGAGTTTCAGTGAACTCAAATTGCTGAGTTTTAAGAATCCTTGTTTGGCTAGAGGCTGATTGCAGACTCATAACATGGGGCCAGAATCACTAAAGAGAAAATCTGTTTATGACCTTACTTAGTCACAAAAGAGCCAAATGCCCCTTTCACTAATGCACGCCCCTGCAAACCTTCAGCCTGAACCTGGGGTGAAGTGGATTTTAAAGCTTCCCTCATACTTGTCTCTGTTGCTGCCTCCTCATCATCTACTCCACTAAGACCCACACTGGGCTCTTCATTGCTGTCAACTAATTTGGCACCATCCAGAGATTGAGAGTGAAGGTCATGTATGGTACATGGCTGTTTACAATCAGATCCCTGCTCCAAATTTGAATCATCACAAGGAGCTCTTTCCAATCCTGAACATTCACATGCAGCATTACTGCCACCAAGTCTAAACCTGGCTTTTTGTGTCTCTTGAGTTTGTCCTTCAGTCACAGACGATCTGTCCAAGAATGCATTGACTGACTTCTGCATGGATGGTTGTTGCAAAGGGAATGAGAAGTCTCTGTCATCCAATGATGAGGATCCTAACTCATCATTCTTGCCCTCAAAACTACCAACACCTAATTTGTCCCATATCTTGTTGGCACGTTTGCCACTGCGCAATTCCCCACTGCCTCTGCGCTGCAATTTACCAGGCAGCTTAGCTACATCTGTTTCTTCCCCACTTTCGTGCCCTCGCAACTCAAGTTGAGTGGCAGCTGTTCCTCCATCTCCTTCTCCATCATAACACATGATGAATTTAGCTGCTGAAGCAGTCCTCATCAATGGCCCCCCCACTCTAGTCCATGACAGCTGATCCATGTTATCATCACTGTCACTGCCATCATGGTTGACACGCACAGGCCTGAGCTTCCTCAATGAGGGCCCACCCCAAGGACCTCCCAGCTGTAATGCTGCTTCAATACCTTCTTCCTCCAGAGAGCCCCAGGAACTTTCTCGTGCCATATTGTTCCATGATGGAATTCGTTTGGTGGCTGATGAGAATCGCCCTATGCCCCCATGAGACTGTGCAGTGCTATTGCGCTCTGCCTGTCGCTGTATCTTGCGGCGGCAATTTAGTTCAGAAACACACTCATCCAGCATTAGTTCAATGCCACAGTTGGCCTGTATGGCTGACAGCTTGGCCCATGTGCAGCGTCGTCCTTGCATCACTGCCTTCCGCAGGTCTGTTGGTGTTGGATTCGTAATGATCTTAGCAAACTGCTCAAAAGCATTCCCCGATGTTATCAATGTAGCAAGTAAAAACAAAGAAAAAACAGAAACTCTACTGGTAACTGCTTAAAGTTGACCAAGATGCCTTGACGGAAGCAGATAGTGATCTGTAACCATGTAACTGTTCCAATTCAGACAACATTCCATAAAGCATGCTCTGCTCATTTTGTGGCTCATATAGATATGATGCAGTTCCCTGAATGCTTAACATCACAGATAATCCTACCAAGAAGTCCAAGCTCCTTGCGTGTGACAAGAACCGGTCATCTGGCCACCACTTAGCTCAAGCTGAAAATGCAGACCAATCAGAGATTCTGGAATATTGGATAAATGGACAATTTGCCGACTGGCTGAATTTGTTTCCTACTAACATATGCTGGTCGGATCACAAATCACTTTCCTCATGCTCACAATTCATCACAAGCAAAGTGCTCTTTACCTGGGCAAATGTTGCAGGCATGACAATGGTGACGTCACCTTCCCAGTCTTGTGCAAACAGCTTCGCAAGCCCAAACGCTGAAAAACCCATTTCCAGCACCTGCTTGCAACGATGTTTCACCTCCATCTCTAACACATGTGCCAACTGCAATGCCCATTCCAAATCGTCATAATCATGAACACTTGCTACCACACTCTCACAAAGGAGAATAAGGCCACAGGTCTCTTTTGCCTTTCTAGCTGGAGGGTTTTGCTCCTTCAAGCTTGAATGGCTTTTTGCCAAGGAAAGGATTCACACATAGGGATGATACCACTAGCTCACCTTCCCAGCAAAATCTCCTCCATAAGCTCGAACAATTTCTTTGAATCGCAGAAGGGGTGCAATGTGTGGGTTTGCTTGACTGACGATGAAATGGTTAACATTGAACAACTCCTTCAGCTGCATCATCGGCAGGTCACTTTCTAAAGTTCCATCACGCCACTGTCGCTTCCCTATCCCCTTCTCCTCTGGGCCCACCTGTGGCATCATGACATTGTCAGGAAAGCACAGCTATGCCACCCTAGAAAACAACACAAATGTGTCATCAACAGATATCAAATCCAGTATTGAGGTCATTGGAGTGAACCTGTGCAGGTGTGTGATAGGGAACAAGGCGGCCACTCCGGTCTTTTGCCATCAGCTCTTGGGCTTCAAAAAGACCTGGAAATGCACAGGATGCAGTAACAGCACTCCAAATGACCACATGTGGAGATGTGAGATAGTTCAAGCACCTTGGAGGCTCAAGTCTCCGGGGTGAGCACACAGAAATCCCAAGGACACGACCTGAGAGATCATACGCCTCTTGGAATGTCAAATCCCCAATCAATTGCCTCATCTTCCTTTGCAGCGCCCCTATTTCATGCATGGCACCTTTTGTTAACAACCTGTGTGCTGTTGCAAAGATGCTGCCCATATTTTCAAAAAAATGCATTGGAGGCATGGGATCATCAAAGAAGCTCTGAAGTTCCGACCATGTCCGTGTGGCTGCAAAAGAACAGATGATGGAGCCAACGCTGGCGCCTGCTACTACCCGAGGCAAAAGGCGGTGCTCTATCAGAGTCCTCACCACCCCAAGATGAAAAGATCCTAGTGCAGCTCCACCACTCAGAAGTAATGCAGTGCGTCCAAATCCATGCCTTGTTTCATGGATGAAGGCAATCTTTTCCTCTAGTGTGCAGCTCTCTGAATCAGTCTCACAGACTGCACGCAGGTGGTATCTGACAACAACCAAACCTAAAAAGATCAACAGATCTCAAATGGAACCGTGGAAAAAATCCAACACAGATAGAAAATTAACAACATAAACCCACATAAATTTGGAAGAATTTTTCCTTGATGTGTTGTTAATTCTGGAAAACTCTTTGGAAACTGATGTCGTTTCCTTTTCAAAGTGAAACCTAAAGCCCTGACCAGGGTTATACCAGAGAACACGCTTGAGAAGAAGGGAGGGAGGGAGGGAGAGAGGGAGAGAGCCCGGTTACCTGACTTCATTGATGTACTCTTGGATGAGGCGGGGCGTTTGGAGGCGACCTTTGTGCAGCTCAGGGTTGCACATGTTGCCCAAGTTGCGCACTAGATCGGCGCGAATGCAGAAAAGGATATCCTCAACGCTGCCTTCCAGACGTCGCAAACGAAGCTCATTAAGCTTGGCCCGCACCAGATCTTCGTCATACAGGTCCGAATCCTTTCGCCGGCCTTTATCCTTATCCAGCATTCTGGCCGCATGCGCCCACTCCTCGTAAGTGAGAGCTGATTTCATCAAATTGGACCAAAACTTGCGGCGGTAAGCCCGCTCCATCTTCTGCGACTGCATCTTGGCCCTCCCTAGCAGGACAGTGGCCGCCACCGCCGCGATGAGCAACACGCTGGGGTTGCGAGGATTGAGCCATGCGAACACACCCGCGAACCAAAACCCTAACAAACGCTTCCAAACCCGCACCACACGCAACACTTTCGCCCACAACACTACTCGCCCTTCTCTCACCCATCCACAAAACAGCAACTTCAAGGCCAACACTCTGCCCAGCACCGTGGACGGCCCGATCGACAAAACCGTCAACACAGCATCATCACTAGACTCCATTTCACACACTCGTACTAACCCCCACCCGCCAGCCCACGCGCCCACCCGCCCGCTCTATTCAAACATGGCCACAATCCATTTCCACAAAACCAAGAAAACCCGTCAAATCTGGCACGCAAAATGCATCCGCTCGTTGTTGCTTCTTCCCACTTTCTCACGCGGATTGCAGTGTACAACAACGAACGAGAGCAAAAAAATCCTTAGCTTAGCTTGTGGTGCAAAACTCATCGCCCCGCCCAAAACGCTTCTTCCCTTCCTCGCTCGCGGGAACCGCACGCAATCAACAATCCAAAGCTCCTCCTCGAGTCCACCTCCTTCTCCTCCTCCTCCTCCGCAGCTCCTTTCCACCACTAACTCCCTAAATTAGCATGTCTGATCCCAAACTTAATCCCAAAGTTCCTAAATAGCATCTGGAATCCGCAAGATAATCCCCAAGTTAATCCAATTCTCCACAATTCTCGCACTTTCACAAGCAACAAAGAAGTGCGGAATTTCAAGTTACAGAACTTTTCAAACACATTTTCAGTCGCCTCCCTCTCCAAAATGTCCATTTAAATTAGAACTGAACTTTCCACCTGTCCATGGTAAAGCCCCAAGCGAGTGGGCCTGAACCCAATAAGGGGCTGCATGATGAGATAGAGCCAAGGCGGGCCCAATCCCATGCCAAGGCCTTTACCAAGTGTAAAAAACCCCTTACCAAGTTAATAAAATTTCCTTACTTTGCAGATACCACTGAAAAAGGCCATAAGGGGGTGAAAGGAGAGGGGATAGGGGGTGAAAGAGATGGTGACTTTACAGATAATTTTAATGTGAGAAAAGGCTTCAATTTGAGAGATGAGTGTTCTTTAAAGTGAAAAAAACACCTGCATCTTGACTGAGGGAAAATCGGGCTTTCACGCAACTTCGACATACAGGGAAATGAAATTGGACCAGGTTTTTACATGTACGGTAAAGCCTTAGGGTGGGGACATTCTCAAAATAAGGGGCTTAGGACCAGGTGATAGCCAAGTCTGTCTCCACATTTTGGGAATGTCCCGCCCCCATGGGCTTTATTTATTGTAAAGCAGGAGACAAAATTTATCATGAACCATACCTATGTAAATCATGAGGTTTATGAATGGGAGGGTTCTTAGGTCTACTCCTCAATAATGGGAGGGTTTTTACACGTATATAAGTAGGCATAATTT